>CEOK01097476.1_pt1 | contig 10487 bp, 6 predicted proteins | sample 427001 | NCBI WGS metagenome assembly CEOK01 (sample SAMEA2591108, study PRJEB7988) | marine metagenome | isolation source: saline water (ENVO:00002010), including | reverse complement strand
TAACGATAGCTATTGTACTGGTTACAGAGTTTCAAGAAGAATGAGTACCTCCGAAGACACAGGATTGAATCATACAGGGTTTAGATGCGTTAAATCTTTTGACAGCTGATTTTTCTTTACTATTACAATCTTATTTTATAATTTTGCTCAATGATTGATTAATTTCAATTTTCACCGGGGCAAAATTTTTATATACAAGGGGAGTTAAAATGAAAAACTATAATCTTTTTAAGTTAAGTACTATTTTTTTTATTATTTCTTTAATTTTTATTTCATGCAACAATAAATCTGCAAAGATACCAAATGTTAAAAATGAAGAAGCACAAATGTCTACAAGACCCCTATATGATGAAGAATTACGACCACAATTTCATTTTAGCCCAAAAGAGAATTGGACAAATGATCCTAATGGAATGGTTTATTACAAAGGTACATACCATTTATTTTTTCAACATAACCCTGTGGGAATTAATTGGGGAAATATGACATGGGGACATTCAGTTAGTTCTGATATGGTTCATTGGGAAGAAATAGAAGATGCTATTGTTCCAGATGAATTGGGTACGATTTTTTCAGGTACAGCAACAGTTGACTGGAATAATTCTGCAGGTTTTCAAGTCGGAGATGAAAAAACTATAGTTGCTTCATATACATATTGTGGAAGTTGTGAACAATTTGGAGATCCAGGACCAGATGAACCATTTACTCAAGCAATAGCTTACAGTACAGATGGTGGAAAGACTTTTACAAAATATTCTGGGAATCCAGTATTAGAAAATATTGCTGGGGGTGGAGATAGAGATCCAAAAGTTTTTTGGCATGAACCATCACAAAAGTGGGTAATGTTATTATACTTAGATTATAAAACGGATGATTTTTGGACTCATAGAAATTGGAGATTTGCATTTTTTAATTCCGATGATATGAAAAACTGGACAAAAGTAAGTGAAATGAAAGATATTGAAATGTTTGAATGTCCAGAAATTTTTGAACTTGCTATTGATGGTAATGAAAATAATAAAAAATGGGTTATTTATGGTGCTAGTGGAGATTATATAATTGGTGATTTTGATGGAAAAACATTTACACGAGAAAGTGGAAGGTTCAGAGGAGATTTTGGACCTAATTTTTATGCATCTCAAACATATAATGATATTCCCAAATCAGATGGAAGACGTATTCAAATTGGTTGGATGAGAGATGGTGAGTATCCAGGTATGCCATTTAATCAACAAATGACTTTTCCAGTAGTTTTAACTTTAAAAACTACTGAAGATGGAATTAGAATGTTTAAAGAGCCAATTAAAGAAATTGAATCAATTTATACATCTAATTCATTATCACTTTCGAATCAAATAGTTAAGCCAAACGAAAATATTCTTGAAGGTTTTCAAGCTTCTTTATTAGACGTGGAAGTAATTGTTGAACCAAGAGGTGCATCTGATTTTGGATTTACAACCAATGAATTAACAATTAGATATTATGTTGATGAGGGTGTTTTAGCATCAGGCAATCGTTCTTATCAAAAACATACTGCTCCTTTAAAACTAGATAACGGAACAGTAAAATTGAGATTGCTCATTGATAGGTCTTCATTAGAGGTTTTTGGAAATGATGGAAGAGTTACACTTTCTTCAAACTATAATGGTTCTGATTCAGTAGAAGAAAATAATATGAATTTGAGGTTTTATTCCAACGATGGTGAAGTACTTATAAAATCATTAAAAATTCATGAACTAAAATCCATTTGGACTGAATCCTAGAAGAAACAAATGATTTAAAGTCAAATTAAATTTTAATTTCTTTAAAAAAATTAATTTTATTTAAATCATGGTATAGAGATTTAACTTCTTCATTATTTAAATGATTATTTTTATCTCTACATAAGCCACAATTTATTCCAATTTCATTCATTACAATTTTTGATGATGGTAAATAATTATGTTTTGACATAATTTTTATATACTTAATAGAAAACTCTTGTAATTTTATAGCAATATTTTTTTTATTAGAGTTAAAATTTTCTAGAATTTTATTGTTGAGTGACCCTGCAAAGTTATATGTACTGCCTATAGCTCCAACACATCCTAATTCTAAAGCAGATATTAACATATCATCAACTCCAAATAGAATATCATATTTTCTATTGTTTAAATTGATACACTTTTTAAGCATTTCTAAATTAGTGTTATTATACTTCAAGCCAACTAATGATTTTAATTCTTTATTAGCAATAATTAAAAATTTTTCCATATCAATTTTTTTCCTACTGAACTTTGGACTTTCATAATAAAAGTACGGAATATCAGGGGTAGTATTTAGAATGGGTTTTAACCATTTTGCTAATTCTTCAGGTGAATTAACGTTAGGATCTAAACATAGTGAGCTTATGAAATCTGCACCTGAATTTTGAGCTTCAATTCCAAGTTTTGATGAACTAGATTGTTTTTCATGACTAATATTGGCAATAAATATTAAGTTGGTATCTTTAATAATATTACCCCACTCTTTAAAAAGTTTTGATCTTTCGTTAACTGAGAATGATAGTCCTTCACCAGTTGTGCCACCAACATAAACACCTGAAATATTACATTTATATAAATATTCTGCTTGTTTTTTTATATAATTAAAATTTATAGAAAAATCTTTATTTAGGGGTGTATGAACTGCAGCAATGAGACCCTTAATTTTTATATGTTTCAATAAAAAATATTAACTATAAATAATAATTTATTTTTCTAATGCCCATTTTATTCCTCTTTGAAGGATTGTCCATGCTTCAGGTATATCAAATACATCTCTGGTATGCCCTAAAGATGTATAAAAAACTTTTCCTTTTCCGTATTTTTTTTTCCATACTACAGGCATTGTAACACCATCTATCCAATAAGAATGTTCATCATTAAAAGTAGTAGTTGCTAATACTTCATTAATTGGATCAACATGCATATAATACTGTTCTGATTTGACTTTAAAATCTTTTAACCCTCTAGTAATTGGATCGTCATGATCAATAATATTTACAGTATAATCAATAATACCACCAGGATGTGAAACCCATTGACCTCCAACCATGAATTGATATTCGACATTTTTTCTAAATGCATCTCCTAATCCTCCATGCCACCCGGCTAAGGAAACTCCTCTATCCCTTACTGCTTTTAACAAACCTTTTTCTTGGTCTTCAGTTATTTCAGACATAGTATATATTTGAAGAACAAGGTCAAGTTTTTTCATCAACTTTTTATCTAGGTAAGAATCAAGAGAAGGTGAAACAGTTACGGTATGACCTTCACTTTCTAACCATGGAACTATTAAATCACGCATTTTTTCGGGCTCATGTCCTTCCCATCCACCATAAACAAAAAGTATTTTTTTACTATCCTTATTATCTTTTGTGTATATAATTGAATTAAAAGATAAAATAAATATTATAGAAAAAATTAATGTTTTAATTTGAAAAATTTTCCTCATTTAATCTCCCTTGTTATGATTTTAGATATTTCTTCCAATTTAAATAAGTATTTTTGTATTCATGTAAAAATTTAATATCAGGTTGATATTCTTTAATAATCTTTAAATTTTTAAAGGATGTTGAAAAATCTTTATAATATCCAATTCCTATTGCTGATCCAGTTGCTGCTCCTTGTGCTCCATCTGTATTATAAATTTCTATTTTAGTGTTACATATATTTGCAAAAGTTTCACAAAAAATTGGACTAAGAAAAAGATTAGCATTACTTACTCTAATTACATTTGGTTTTACATTTATATTTTCCATTATTTCAAGTCCATATTTAAATGCGCATGCTATTCCCTCTTGTACAGACCTAATGAAATGATTTTTTGTATGTATATTGAAATTTAAACCAAAAATATTTGCTCCAATATCTTTATTATTGAATATTCTTTCAGCACCATTTCCAAAAGGATGAATGACTAATCCATCAGAACCAATATTTATATCTTTGCACATATTGTTCATTTGTTCGTATGAAAATTCATTATTAAATAGTTGATTTTTTAACCAACTATTTAAAATTCCACAACCATTAATGCATAATAAAACACCATATTTAGGATTTGAAAGTTGGCTATTTACATGTGAAAAAGTATTTACTCTCATTTGTTTATCAAAAACGGGTTTATCAAAAACACCATAAACTACTCCTGATGTACCAGCTGTAGCTGCAAATTCACCAGAATTAAGTACATTTAGAGAGAAGGCATTATTTGGTTGATCACCTGCTCTATATGAAATGGGAGTACCTTCTTTTATTCCAGTTTCTTTTGATGCCTCATAGGAAAGTCTACCTTGATCTTCAAAAGTATTAACAATTTCAGGTATTAAATTTGTAGATAAATTAAAATAATCAAATAGTTCTTTCGCTAGTGATTGATTTTTAAAATTCCAAAATACACCCTCTGATAATCCAGAAATAGTTGTATTAATTTTACCTGTTAATTTATATGCTATGTAATCTCCTGGAAGCATTATACATTTGATTTTCGAATAAATATCTGGTTTATTTTCTTGAATCCATTTCAATTTACTTATTGTAAAATTTCCAGGAGAATTGAGATAATTGTTTAAACAATTATCTTTTCCTAAATCATTTAAGGCTCTTTCTCCTATTTTTACGGATCTGCTATCACACCAAATTATAGAGGGATGTAAAATCTCATCGTTATTATCTAGAATAACTAAACCATGCATTTGATATGAAATACCAATTGAGATTATTTCATCATTTGAATTAATATTTGCTACAATTGCTTTAGAGGATCTTATTAGATTTTCCCACCAAAGCTCGGGATTTTGTTCTGCCCAACCGTTTTTTTTTGCAATGATAGGCATTTCTTTTTTAGGAAAAAAATCTGAAGTTTCAACTTTACTGTTTTCTAAATTTAAAAGAGAAGCTTTTACAGAGGAGCTTCCTATATCAAATCCGATTGAAAATTGTTTTTTGGGCATAATAATCTTTTCTTAGAATGATTATAAAACTAAATATTTCATTTAATTGAAACAAAATATTTTATTGCATAATTTATCGAACAAAATTTATCTATATTATTAACATTATATATGGGGAAAAAAATGTCAAGAAATATTGTTACAGGTAAAACAGAGTTTTTTAAAGATATCAAAAAGATTCAGTATGAGGGTAAGGAATCTGATAATCCTTTAGCATTTAAATTTTATGATCCTAAGTTGAAAGTAAATGGTAAAACTTTAGAAGATCATCTAAGATTTGCAATAGCATATTGGCATACATTTGGTCCAAATGGAGCGGATCCTTTTGGAATGGATACAAAAGACTATCCGTGGTTGAAAAATAATGACCCTTTATCACAATCTATGGAAAAAATGGATGCTGCTTTTGAGTTTATTTCTAAAATTGGCGCTCCATTTTATTGTTTTCATGATTTTGACATTGCAAATCCAGCATCATCATTTTTAGAAAGTGAGAAAAGACTTAATAAAATGGTTGATTATGCTTTAGAAAAGCAAAATGATTCAGGTATTAAACTTTTATGGGGAACTGCAAATTTATTTTCTCATCCTAGATATATGAATGGAGCATCTACTAACCCAAACTTTGAAGTAGTTGCATATGCAGCAGCACAAGTGAAAAATGCAATTGACGCTACAATTAAATTAGGTGGACAAAATTATGTTTTCTGGGGCGGAAGAGAAGGTTATATGTCTCTTTTAAATACTAATATGAAAAAAGAACTTGAACATTTAGCAATGTTTCTGACTCAAGCTAGAGATTATGGAAGAGCGAATGGTTTTAATGGTACTTTTTTAATTGAGCCAAAACCTATGGAACCCATGAAACATCAATATGATTTTGACTCTGCAACTGTAATAGGCTTTTTGAGAGAATTTGATCTTGTTGATGATTTTCAATTAAATGTTGAAGTAAACCATGCTACTTTAGCTCAGCATACATTTCAGCATGAACTTCAAATTTGTACTAACGCAGATATGTTGGGAAGCATTGATGCAAATAGAGGTGATTATCAGAACGGATGGGATACGGATCAATTTCCCATCAATATTTATGAGTTAGTTGAGTCAATGATGGTAATACTAAAAAATGATGGTTTTAGTACAGGTGGTATTAATTTTGATGCCAAGGTTAGAAGAAATTCAACTGATTTAAATGATATATTTATTTCTCATATATCTGGTATGGATGCATTTGCTAGGTCACTAATAATAGCAAATAAAATATTATCTGATTCAGAGCTTCCTAAATTATTAATGGAACGTTATTCAAGTTTTCAAACAGAGAATGGAAAAAAATATGAAAAAGGGGAATTAACTCTTGAGGAATTGTATGATTTATCCTTAAAATTTGGAGAACCTGAAAAAATTAGTGGAAAACAAGAATTATTTGAATCAATAATTAATAATTACATATAAGAAAGTCTTATGAATAAAAATATTTTAAAAATTTCAATTTTAGTTAGTCTTTTTTCATTGAATTTTAGTTGTATAAAAGTAGATGGAATAGAATATAATAGAAAAATTTCCAAAGTTAATACTGAAGTTAATAGAGACCGTATGCCCTGGGCATTTAGGATTAATATGGACGAAAGAGTAAGAAATATAATTCTCGCTTTGAATAAAGAATTGTGGTTGGCTTATGACGCTCAAAAATCTGGTTTGTATAAAGCATGGGTTGGTGGGGTTAATTTTGATGGAATAATTTATAATAACGCACATGGTCTTCAACCAACTTCAAGGGGTGTTCCCTACTTAGTTGATGAGTTAAAAGAATCTCCTTGGTCCATTCATACTGAAAATGGTTCTCAAAAGATTGATGCTGAATATAATGGATACAAACTTTTTGGTGATAAGATAAAATTGGAATACAAAATTATTCTTGATAATCAACAAGAAGTAATAATATCAGAAACTCCAGAATATATTGAAAGTGCAAATATGAATCCTGGTTTGCATAGAGAGTTTACTGTTGTTGGTTTACCAAGTGGTTATGAACTTTCTCAAAATATTAAATTTGAAAATTTAATTGATGTTGATAATCTACATTCAAATTCAAAGATTAATATTAAATCAATAAAAACTAATAAAGATGAAAATGGTTTTAAAGTTGATGCTGAGATTTTCCTTAAAAAAAATGGTAGTACTATTTTACAATCTTTTTTTCCAAAGAATCTATATGTCCATGAAACTAAAAATAAAGGTTCTGAGCAAAAAGTTGTTAATTCAGTTTATGAAGAGCTTGATGGTAAAGCATTAATTGGAAAATTAGGTTGTGTTGCATGTCATTACATTGATAAGGGTGTTTTAGGCCCTGCATATCAGGACGTAGCAAATAAATATGATAATTCTGACGAAACAAAAAAATATTTAGTTAAAAAAATACAAACTGGCGGTAAGGGTGTATGGGGTCCTCGTCTAATGCCCCCGCATCCTCACATTGATGATGCAACAGGATTAAAAATTGTAGATTTTATATTATCACTGGATACTTTCCAAGATGGTGAATATTTATCAGGTGTAGCGGTCGATTTTTATGATGTAGGTCAAGAGCTTCCATCTATGCCTAAATTATTACCTGGTCAAAACCCTAGTGTATCACAAGTTTTTCCAGATCTATTTTTCCAATCAGGTAATCCTGATGTAGGTTGGGAAGATCAAACAACAGATGATTTCCTAGATTTTTTTAGATATTTTACTATGGATATTGACGCTTATCTAAAAATAGATGAACCTGGAGAATATGAATTTAGATTTTTAGCAGATAAAGGTGGTTCATTTAAATTAAATGATGAAGAACTAGGTTACATAGAAAATTTAGGTTATGTCGATTGGGGAGGAGGTAATCCTGAAAGATTTAATGAGTATTTTGAATATTTTAAAGCGGAATCCTCACCATCACTCAAGAGTTATGGCTCAAAATTTTTAGATAAAGGTTATCATAAAATTGATATTGAATTTTATCAAGGAATTCTTACAATGGCTATTGTGTTACAATGGAGAAAAAAAGGAGATTCTAAATTTGAAATGATTCCAGAATCTGTATTGTTTCATGATCCTAGAGATATTAAACCTACCTCTGCTGGACTAAAGGAAATTTATAAAACTAGTCCTCCTGGATTAGGTGGTTCATTAATATCTGTTCATCCAAGTTTTGATTTATTACCAGCAAGACCTGATTCATTTGAACCTAGAGTTGGAGGAATGGACTTCTTGTCAAATGGTGATTTAGCTATAGCAACTTGGGATGGAGAGGTTTTCATTGTAAAAAATTCAATGTCTGGTGATCCTTCAAAAATGTCAGTTAAAAAAATAGCAGATGGTTTGTGTGAACCTTTGGGTCTTGCAGTAGCAAATGATGAGATTTATGTTCAACAAAGATGGGAACTAACAAAGCTTATTGACCTTGATGGGGATGAAATTACTGATCATTATTATCCATTTTCTGATGATTGGGAACACAGTTCAGGTTTTCATGCTTGGGGTTTTGGATTAACATATCGAGATGGATTTTTCTATACCAATACAGGTCCGCAAATTAATTATGGAAATCCTAAAGATGCTGGAAAAACTCTTAAAATATCTATTACTGATGGAACATGGAAAGCTATTGCTCATGGCTACAAGGCACCAAACGGTATAGGATTTGGTTATGGTGGTGATCTTTTTACAACTGATAATGAAGGTGGGTATGTACCAACAAGTAAATTGATGCATCTTGATCTTGATAATGAAGAAGAATACCCATTTTTCGGAAATGCTTATGCTATGGGAAAAGATAGAGCTTCAGCAAAAAAGGTTGCAAAAAACTATAAAATTAAACCTCCAGTAGTTTGGACACCACAAAATGAAATTGGGAATTCTCCTAGTGAGCCTGGTATCTTAAATCAAGGACCTTATAAAAACCAAATGATAATGGGAGATGCAAGACATGGTGGTCTAAAGAGAGTTTTTATTGAAGAAGTAAATGGACAATTACAAGGTGCACTTTTCAGGTTTACTCAAGGTCTTGAAGCAGGTATAAATCGTTTTGTTTGGGGGCCAGATTCATCACTATATGTTGGTGGAGTTGGTGGAACTAATGATTTTACTTGGGAAGGTAAAAGATTTGGTCTTGAAAAATTGACTTATAATGGTAAAACAACATTTGAAATGCTTTCAGTTAAAATCAAATCAAATGGTTTTGAGATTGAATTCACTGAGCCAATTAGGTTAGGAGATGGAATATCACCATCCGATTATCTAGTACAACAATGGTGGTATGATTTAGATAGTGAAGGTGGAGTAAAACAAGATTTGCAAACTTTAGATATAGAATCATTATCGATTTCAACAGATAGAAAAAAAGTTTTCTTGCAAATTAATAATTTGAGTCAGAGTGATCATAAAGGTTTTGATGTAGTTTACATTAAAATGGTTAAACCTTTTTTTAGTGAAAGCTTACAACCACTATGGACATCTGAAGTATGGTATACTTTAAATGAAATACCATCTGCAGTAAATTCTTCTAAAACCTTAACATACTTCAGAGAAGATAATCTATTGTCAAAAGAAGAAAAAAAATATGGTTGGAATCTAATTTTTGATGGAGAGACTTTTAACGGTTGGAAAAACTTTAATAACAAAAAAATAACTAATGATTGGGAAATCGTTAATGGAATGATTTCAAATAAATCGCAAAATGTATCTTTAGTTTCTGAAAATGAATATGAAAATTTTGAACTTGAATTTGATTGGAAAATAGATAGAGCTACTGATGCTGGATTTTATATAAACCTTACAAGTGAGTTTTTAAAGAATAAAAACTTGCCTCCAGGCCTTGAAATGCAAATTATTGATGATAATTCTCATCCTGATGCTGCTGAAAGTAATACTAGAGTTACAGGTTCATTATATGATGTTATTCCATCTAAATTATTAATCTCTAATCCTCCAGGATCGATCAATCATTCTAGAATAGTATCTAAGAATGGTCAAATACAATATTGGTTAAATGGATTACTTGTTTTAGAATATGAAACTAATGGAGATTTTTGGAATAAAGCAGGAGTTGAGCACCCTTATTTTTCTTATAATATGAATGATAGTGGTTATATTGGCATAAGTGCACAAGAAGGAAAAATTTCTTTTAACAATATTAGAATTAGAAATTTAGCTGAAAAAGAATTAATTGGAAGTTTAGATTAATTATGGAGCTAATCTAAATATTTCCCAATTTTTTTCTTTTTTTTCAAAAATAAACCTGTCATGACTTCTGTTATCTCTTCCTTGCCAAAATTCCCAAATTGATGGTTTGATTATATAACCTCCCCAAAAATCAGGTCTTCTAAATTCAATATGTTTAGTTTTTATTTTTAAAATTCTTTTTTCAAGTATTTCTCTATTTTCTATAATTTGACTTTGGGGAGATGAAATTGCGCTAATCTTTGCACCATCAGTTCTAGAATTAAAATAGTCATCTGAAATTTTTTTT
>CEOK01091139.1_pt1 | contig 10505 bp, 6 predicted proteins | sample 427001 | NCBI WGS metagenome assembly CEOK01 (sample SAMEA2591108, study PRJEB7988) | marine metagenome | isolation source: saline water (ENVO:00002010), including | reverse complement strand
TTTATTATTCATTCAGCTCTTATATACGATGAAAAAAATAAAAATAAAAGTAAATGGTAAAATAAAAAGAATTTTTGAAAATACTAGGCTATCAGATCTAATTAAATCTTTAAAAATACCTATTAAAAAAGTAGCAATTGAATTAAATCAAGAAATAATAGATAAGAAAAAACTTAAAGATATAAAAATTCAAAATGGAGATAAAATCGAAATAGTTCATTTTATTGGAGGCGGGTAAATATTGAAAAAAGATAAGTTTGTAATATCGAATAAAACTTTCAAATCTAGATTAATAGTCGGCACTGGAAAGTACAAAAATATGAGTGAATGTGCAAAAGCAATTCAAATCTCAGGTGCAGAAATTGTAACTGTTGCAGTTAGAAGAGTAAATATTACTGATAAAAAAAAACCATTATTAATGGATTATATAGATCCAAAAAAAATAACATATTTACCAAATACCGCTGGATGTTTTAGTTCAGAAGAAGCGTTAAGAACTTTGAGATTAGCAAGAGAGATTGGTGGTTGGAAATTAGTAAAACTTGAAGTTTTAGGAGAAAAAAAAAATTTATTTCCAGAGATGATCGAAACATTGAAGTCAACTGAAGTGCTAACAAAAGAAGGATTTAAAGTGATGGTATATTGTAACGATGATCCTTTAATGGCTAAAAGATTAGAAAACGCAGGAGCATGTGCAATTATGCCTTTAGCTGCTCCCATAGGATCTGGTCTTGGAATTTTAAATAAAATAAATATAAAGATAATTAGAAATCAAACAAAATTACCTTTAATTATTGATGCAGGTTTAGGTCAAGCCTCTGATGCAGCTATAGCAATGGAACTTGGTTGTGATGGTGTTTTGGTGAATACAGCAATAGCTAAAGCTAAAAAACCATTTGTTATGGCACAAGCATTTAAAAATTCAGTTATAGCTGGAAGACAGTCATTTCTTGCAGGTAGAATTGAAAAAACATTGTCAGGAAAACCGTCCTCACCATTAGAGGGAATTATTTAGCTTTTTTATAAACTCTTTTTTTCTTAAAAGGTTTTTTAACGTATTTCTTTTTTTCTTTAAGATTTATAATATTATTATATTTTTTCTGTTCATCTAAATTTTTCATTTTTTCTAAATGTTCAATAAACTCAATTGATTTTTTGGATTTATTTTTGAAATCAATAATGTATTCAGGTATAATCAAAGAATTATCTGTGATTATGTCAATTTTCATTTTATTCTTTTTTTCAAAATACTTTAAATCTTGAATAAAATTATCTTTTAAAAATTCTGTAATTTTTTTACAGACTTTCAATTCAACAAACTTAGCTTTATGTACTACAGCTTTTAATTCAACTAATTTTAACAACTTTTGTGCAAATGACTCGTCGGTAAGTTTAATTTTCCATTTTACTGCACTTTCTCTTAGTCTTTGTCTAGACATTTCGAGTAAACCAAAATTACTAATTCTACCAATTTGTATTCTTGCTCTATCAGATCTACATTTTTCTTTTAATCTCCTTTCAACTGATCTTCTATTTCCATAACTAAGCATATCTATAAAATCAATTATGATTAATCCTGATAAGTCCCTTATTTTGATTTGTCTTGCAATTTCATCAGCAGCTTCTAAATTTGTATCAAGCGCTGTGCTTTCAACATTTTTTTGTTTAATTGAACTGCCTGAATTTACGTCAATCGAAACTAATGCTTCTGTTGGGTTAATAACTAAATATCCACCTGAGTTTAATTTAATTTCAGTATCAAATATCTGATTAAGTTTTTCTTCTATTCCTTCCTCTATGAATAGAGATATTTTACCTCTATATTTTTTAATTTTTTTTAGATCTGATGGCATCACCATTTTCATAAAATTTTGGGCTTTTTTATATCCATCATTGCCTTCAACAATAATATTTTTTGTATTTTCGTCATACATGTCTCTAATAGTTCTTTTAATAATTTCACTTTCTTGATGTATGAGTGCAGGTGCAATAGAATTAATTGCATTTTCTTTAATTTGATCCCAAGTATTTCTTAGGGTTTTTAAATCATGTTCAATTTCATTTCTTGTTTTATTACAACCAGCTGTTCTTACAATTAAACCCATTTCTTTTGGTATTTTTATATCATTAAGAATTGTTCTAATTTTTTTTCTGTCAATAGGGTTAAAAATTTTTCTAGAAATACCTCCTCCTTTAGGCGTATTAGGCATTAATACGATATATTTACCAGCAATAGAAATAAAAGTACTTAATGCTGCACCTTTTTGGCCTCTTTCATCTTTTATTACTTGAACTAAGATAACTTGATTAGGTTTAATAACTTCTTGTATTTTATATTTTTTAAATTTAAATTTTTCTTCTTTTATTTCTTTTTTATTTATTAAATTTTCTTTTTCTTCATTTTCTTTTTTTTCGATTGGGTCATCAATCTCCATTAAACCCTCTGCTAAATTTTCTTCCTCTTTAGCTTCAACTTTCTTAGATAGTTCCTCTCTAGCTTTTTCTTCCTCTTTTTTAATCTTTTCTAAATCACTCTGTGGAATTTGATAATAATCTGATTGGATATCATTAAAAGATAAAAAACCATGTCTTTCTCGTCCAAAATCTATAAATGCAGCTTGAAGAGACGGCTCAATTCGACTTACTTTACCTAAATAGATATTATTTTTTATTAAGTTATTTTTAATACCTTCATACTCATAATCTTCAATACCGGTCTCAGATTTAAGTACAACTCTAATTTCATTAGGATGCGATGCATCAATATATAAATTTTTGTCCATAATTTTTTGGTTAATTGTTTCATTAAATAATAAATTTAAAAATTTTGTATAATACTTATGCCTTATCTTTAACAAATTCCTGGATATAATGAAATAAAAATGAACAAAATAGTCAAAAATATTACTCTTATTTTATTAAGTTTTTCGATATTGCTATCAATAATAGTAATTGGAATTTTATGGAATTTTTCAAGCAATATTCCAGATTATAAATTTTTGAAAAATTATAAGCCACCTGTATCAAGTAAGGTTTACTCTGGAAATGGAGAATTAGTTGCTGATTTTTCTAAAGAAAAAAGAATTTTTGTACCATATAGCTCAATACCCACTAATGTAATTGAAGCTTTTTTATCGGCTGAGGATAAAAATTTTTTCTCTCATCCGGGTGTTGATGCCAAAGGAGTTTTAAGAGCGGTATTAAATAATATAAAAAATATTATGACCTCAAAAAGATTAGAAGGAGCATCAACAATAACTCAACAGGTAGCAAAAAATTTTCTATTGAGTAATGAGGTGAGTTTAAATAGAAAAATTAAAGAGGCAATTTTAGCGTTTAGAATTGAAAGAGCATTATCAAAACAAAGAATTCTTGAGTTATATCTTAATCAAATTTATTTAGGAAGTGGTGCTTATGGTGTTGCTGCAGCGAGTCTAGAATATTTTGATAAATCAATTAAAGAATTGAATTATGCTGAGGCAGCATTATTAGCTGCTTTACCAAAAGCTCCAAGCAAATATAATCCTTATAGGAACGCTGAGCTTGCAAAATTTAGACGAGATTTAGTTTTAAAAAATTTATTAGAGAATGATTTTATAAAAATTAAAAAATATGAAGAATTAAAGAATACTCAAATTATTTTAAAAAAAAAACAAAAGATTTATTTAGAAGATGCTCAATATTTTATAGAGGATATAAGAAAAAAAGTTATTAATGATCTTTCTTATGAAAAAGTTTATAAACAAGGTTTTAATATAAATACACCAATTAATTTAGAATTGCAGAAAAAAGCTACCATTTCATTAAGAGAGGGATTAATTGAATACGATAAAAGAAAAGGGTGGAGAGGTGCTTTAAAAAATAAAGTTTATAGTAAAAATTGGACTAAAGATTTAGATAAATTCTTACTTGAAAAATCAATTAATTGGAATTTAGCTATTGTTAAAGAAATTGATCAATTTTCTGCTGAAATTGAGATTTTGAATGCTAATAAGAAAATTGAAAAAGGTGTAATTGAATACAAAGATATATCTTGGACAAAAAAAGAATTCAATGAATTATTTAGAAGAGGTGACATTATTTATGTACAAAAAAAAAGTAACAATAAGTTTTCCTTAAAACAATTACCAAAAATTAATGGTGGAATTGTAGTTTTAGATCCTTACACTGGAAGAGTTTTAGCATTAAGTGGAGGATTTAGTTTTAAAAATAGTGAGTTTAACAGAGCTTCACAAGCTTTAAGGCAACCTGGATCAGCATTTAAACCTTTTGTTTACGCACTTGCTCTAGAAAATAATTATACTCCATCATCATTGATTTTGGATGCTCCGTTAGTTTTAGATCAAGGCTCGGATCTAAAATTATGGAAACCTGAAAATTATGGAAAGAAATTTTATGGACCTTCTACGTTGAGAGTTGGACTAGAAAAGTCAAGAAATCTTATGACGGTAAGGATAGCCCAAGATCTTGGAATGAATAAAATAGTAAATTTTTCAAAAAAACTTAAAATTTATGAAAATCCTGAAGAACTTTTATCTATATCATTAGGCTCAGCTGAAACTACATTATTAAAACTAACTTCTGCTTACTCTGCTTTTGTTAATGGCGGAAAATTAGTTGACCCAATATTGATTGATAGAATTCAAGACAGTGAGGGAAATACAATAGTAAATAATGAAAAGAGATCTTGTGTAAATTGTAATCAAATTTCTTTCACAAGTGAAACTAATCCAAAGATAAAGGATAATTATCTACAAGTTTTTTCACCTCAAACAGCCTATCAAATGACATCATTTTTAGAAGGTGTTATCCAAAGAGGAACAGGAAAAAAGTTAAAAAAATTAAAATTAAATTTAGCTGGCAAAACAGGAACAACCAATGAAAATACAGATGCCTGGTTTATTGGTTTTACATCAAACTTAGTTATAGGAGTTTATGTAGGAATGGACAATCCATCACCGTTAGGAAAATTTGAAACAGGTTCAAAAGCAGCATTACCTATTTTCGAGAAGTTCGTTAAACAAGCAGTAAAAAAATCTGATGCGAGACCATTTAAAGCTTCAGATGACATAACTCTAATGGTAGTTGACTCCTCGACAGGACAAAAAGCGAAATTCTCATCAAAAGATGTAATTATTGAAGCTTATAAAAGTAAAAATATAATTGATGGAAAAGTGTTATACATAGATAACAATAGAATCAATTCAAATAATATATTAAGGTTTTATTAATGGAAAATGTTTTAACAAATTACAAAAAAGAAATCGAAAAAATTAATCAAAGAATTAAGGAGTATCTTTGAAAAAAATGATATTTATCAAAAATTAGAAAATCATAACACTGCAATGTTAGATTCTAATTTTTGGAAAGATAAATTAAAATCTAAAGGTATTATTAAAGAAAAAAAATTATATGAGGATTTAGTTAATACTTTTAATTCATCAGAAAAAAAATTAATAGAATTAGACGATCTAAATAATTTAGCTTTAGAAGAAAATAATCAAGAAATTCAAAAAGAGGTTTTAGATAAAGTTAAGTATTTAAGAAAATTAGTTAAAAGTAATGAGATAAAATGTTTTTTATCTAAAGAAAGCGACTCTCTTGATTGTTATTTAGAGATACATGCTGGTGCTGGTGGAACAGAAAGTCAAGATTGGGCAGATATGTTAAGAAGAATGTATTTAAAATGGGCAGATAGTAAAAAATTTAAATCAAATTTAATTAGTGAACACAAGGGAGATGAAGCTGGCATTAAATCGTCTACAATAAAAATAGAAGGAGATTATGTATTTGGTTGGCTTAAAAAAGAGTCAGGAATACATAGGCTGGTAAGAATTTCACCTTTTGATTCTGGTGCAAGAAGACATACGAGTTTCGCAAGTGTTTGGGTTTATCCTGTTGTTAATGAAGATATAAATATTGAAATATTAGAAAAAGACTTAAGAATTGATACTTATAGATCGAGTGGTGCTGGCGGGCAACATGTAAACACTACAGACAGTGCCGTAAGAATAACACATATACCGTCAAAAATAGTAGTCCAATGTCAGAATGAAAGATCACAACATAAGAATAAAGAAACGTGTATAAATATGTTAAAGGCAAGACTTTATGAATTTGAAATAGCAAAAAAAGAGAAAGACTCACAAAAAATGGAATCCTCAAAGTCAGATATAGGCTGGGGACATCAAATCAGGTCCTATGTATTACAGCCATACAGATTAGTCAAAGATAATAGAACAAATTTTGAAAGCACAAGTCCAGATAAAGTACTAGATGGAGAAATTGATGATTTTTTAGAAAAATCTCTTTATCAAATTAAATGATTAAAATTATAAATAAAATCTTAATTTTTTTTGGAATACTAACAATATTTTTCATAAGCTATATCAGCTTGATTGGTCTAGAAACAAAAAGATTCAATAATCAAATAAAAACTAATTTAAAAAAAATAGATTCAAATATAGATATAGATTTGAAACAGGTAAAAATAATTCTTAATCCAATAGAATTTAATATCAAAATTAAAACACTTGGTTCTACAATAATATATAAAAAAGAAAAAATTAATCTCGAATCAATAGCAACATCCATTTCTGTTTTTGATTTGTTAAAAAACAATTTTACTTCTTCGAATTTCAAAGTCTCAACAAAACCAATTTACATCAAGGATTTAGTATCATTATTGAGAGTAATCAAAAAAGATCTTAAGTTTCTAGTGTTAGAAAAAATGGTAGATCGCGGAGTATTGATAGCCAATATTGAATTTGAATTAAATCAAAATGGTACATTGAAGAATAATTATATAATTAAAGGTTTAATTAAAGATGGAGGTATAAAATTATTTAATAAAAAAGAAATTAAAAATATAGATTTGAATTTTGAAGTTAATAATGAATCATCAAAAATAAGAAATCTTGAACTATCATATGATAAAATTAAATTCGTTTCAGAAAAAATATCAATAACGAATTTTAAAGATTATTTTTCAATTAAAGGTCAAATTCAAAATAACCTCTTATTTTTGTCTCAAAAAGACATAAAAGAATTAATAAATTTTAGAAATGATTTGATACTAGACAACTTAGAATTTTCTTCAAATAATGATTTTTCTTTTGAAATAGATAAAAAGATTAAATTAAAAAATCTTAAATTTAAATCTTCCTTAAATATTAAAAATTTATCAATAAATCATAATTATAAATTGAAAGACTATTTACCAAATTTAAATGAAGAAATAAATCTGAAAGATCATACTTTAATTTTTGATTATAAAGAAAATAATTTTTTAATTGATGGAGGAGGAAAAATAAAATTTCAGAATGATTTAGAGGAAATTAAATATTTTATAAACAAAAAGAAGAATGACTGGTTTTTTGAAACACAATTAGACCTTAAAAAAAGCCCAATAATAATAGATTTTTTAAATTTTGAAAAAAAAGATGAATCCGAACTAACTTTAGTTTTCAAAGGAAATTATCTAAAAAATAAAAGTTATAATATATCGTCAATAAGCTTGAGGGATGAGTCAAACATATTTGAATTAAATAATATAATTTTAGATAAGAATTTAAAAATTTTTTCAATAAACTCGGCCAATTTTAATTACTTAGATAGGAATGAAGAAAAAAATATCTTCTCTTTAAAAAAGAAAAGTGATGATTATAAGATTATTGGAAAACAACTAAATGCAAATAAGATAATTGATGATTTGTTATTTGAAGATAGCAAAGGGAAAAATAACTATTTTAGTAAAAACTTTAATTTGATAATTAATATCGATAAGGTTTTAATAAGTAAAAATGAATTTATAAATAATCTTAAGGGAAAATTAAAATTAAAGAATAATGAAGTCACGAGTGCCAAGTTCATATCAGAATTTGATACTGAAGATAAATTGGTGTTTACCATTGAGTTTAATGATGGAAAGAAAATAACTACTTTTTTTTCTGATAGAGCAAAACCCTTTGTGAAGAAGTTTAAATTTATTAAGGGTTTTGATGAAGGATCTTTAGATTTTTATTCAGTAAAATCAGATGGAATTTCTAATTCAAAAATTAAAATTTATAATTTCAAACTTAAAGAGTTATCTCTTTTAACAAAAATATTAACATTAGCTTCCCTACAAGGTGTTGCAGATATTTTATCAGGTGAAGGAATAAGATTCAATGAACTAGAAATGAATATTGAAAATAAAAAAAATTTAATAGTTATTAATGAAATTTATGCAATCGGCCCAGCAATATCTATTTTAATGGATGGCTATGTTGAGAAAAAAAAACTAATTAGTTTGCGAGGTACCTTAGTGCCAGCAACGACTTTAAATAAAGTTATTGGATCAATTCCTTTTTTAGGAGATATTCTTGTAGGAAAAAAAACAGGCGAAGGAGTTTTTGGTGTTAGCTTTAAAATTAAGGGACCTCCAAAAAGTCCTCAAACTACTGTAAATCCTATTAAAACACTAACACCTAGATTTATAACAAGAACTCTTGAAAAAATTAAGAAGAATTAATTTATTTCAACTTTTAAATGTCTTTTTTTTCCAATAGATAATTTAAGATAATTTTCTTTAAAAAATTTATTATCAATTAAAAGTTTCTCATCGGTAATAATATCATTATTAATTTTTATAGCATTTCCTCTTATTAATCTTCTAACTTCACTTTTAGAAGTTTCAAGTTTTGAAATTATAACCAAGTCAATTATGTTTATTTTTTTATCTATAATAGATTTTCTTATTATTACAGATGGTAGATTTGAGCCTGATGAATTTTCAGCAAAAGCCTCTTTTGCCATTTTTTCTGAATTTAAAGCTTCTTTTTTTCCATGCAACATTTCTGTAGTTTTATTTGCAAGTAAAACTTTTAAATCATTGATATTATTATTTTCCAAATTTTTAATTTCATTACTGCTTAAATCAGTAAAAAATCTTAAGAATTTAATTACATCTCTATCATCAGTGTTTCTCCAAAATTGCCAATAATCGTATGATGATAAAAATTTTTTATCCAACCAGATTGCTCCATCAGCAGTTTTACCCATTTTTGCTCCGGAGGCCAAAGTAATTAAAGGTGTTGTTAAACCATAAACTTGTTTATCAGAATATCTTTTAATTAAATCAACACCATTGACAATATTTCCCCACTGATCTGATCCACCAACTTGTAATACACAATTTTCTTTTTTGTTTAGTTCTAAAAAATCATATGCTTGTAGGATCATATAATTAAATTCCATATAACTAAGTGATTGTTCTCTATCTAATCTTGTTTTAACACTATCAAATGTGAGCATTTTATTAATCGTAAAGTGTTTACCAACATCTCTTAAAAAAGAAATGTAATTTAAATTTTTAAGCCATTTATAATTGTTAACAAATATTGGTTTAGTTTTCTTATTTTTTGAGACTAAAAATTTTGCTAGAATTTTTTCAATATTTTTTGAATTTTTTTCAATATCTTTCTCTGATAGCATTTGTCTGGTCTTATCTTTGCCAGACGGATCTCCAATTCTAGTTGTGCCTCCACCCAAAAGGACAATTGGTTGATGACCATGTTTTTGTAGTAATCTTAAACACATTATTTGAAGAAGGCTACCAACATGTAAACTTTCAGCAGTACAATCAAATCCGATATATGCTCTAATATTTTTTTTATCTAATAAACTAGATAATTCTTCTTCATTTGTGCATTGGTAGAAAAAACCTCTATCTTTAAATTCTTTTAAAAATTTATTCATAAGCCTATAGTTCTACAATATACGAATTTAATATAAAAACGATATTAATGAAAAAAAAATTATTTACTTCATTAGGTCTCATGAGTGGTACATCAATGGATGGTATTGATTTATCCATCATAAAATCAGATGGATTTGATGAATATACAACTATTATTGATCAATATTTTAAATATAACAATGGTATCTATGAAAATTTAATCACATTGAGAGATAGAATTTGTAATCTCGCTGATTTGACAAAATATAAAAGTGATTTAGATGAATTAGAGAGAAAAATCAGTATTTTTAATGCTGAAACAGTTAACAATGTTTTGAGTAAGAATAATTTAAACGTTGATTTAATAGGCTTTCATGGTCAAACAATTTACCATAATGCTAAAGAAAAAGTTTCAATACAATTAGGTGACGGTAATCTTTTATCTCAATTAACTAAAAAAAAAGTTGTATTTAATTTTAGAAAAAATGATTTGGCAAATGGTGGGCAAGGTGCACCACTTACTCCAATTTTTCACCAACTTCTTGAAAAAAAATTTAATTTGGGTCAAGTTATATTTATTAATATTGGTGGAATAATAAACAGTACAACAATATCAAATAATCAAATTATTTCAGCATCAGACCATGGTCCGGGAATGTGTTTAATCGATGAGTGGATTAGAAAAAAAATGAATAAAAGATTTGATACTGATGGCAATATTGCAAAAACTGGTAGAATAAATAAAATTATTCTTGATCAAGCATTAGATAATTTTTTTAATAATGAA
>CEOK01123403.1_pt1 | contig 10510 bp, 12 predicted proteins | sample 427001 | NCBI WGS metagenome assembly CEOK01 (sample SAMEA2591108, study PRJEB7988) | marine metagenome | isolation source: saline water (ENVO:00002010), including | reverse complement strand
TGCTGATGAGCACACTGCTGAGGAGAATCATATGGGGTCTGAGGGTCATTTGCTATTCGTCGTTAGGGGTCTCTTTTTTCTTTGGACTCAAGCGGCTTCCTTTCATATAGATGTCTCGGATGGTTCCCGTTTCTAAATAGTTTTCAATGGTTTCCCCTTCTTCGTAGTTGTCTAAAATATCTTCCGATAATTGCTTGGATTGTTGAGGATTGCGTACAATGGTGGGTCGGATAAAAATGATGAGTTCAGTTCGATTGAATTTCTTTGATTTACTGCTGAGCAATTGATTCAAAATTGGTAATCTTCCGATAAGAGGAAAGTAGGTGGCTGTATCATTCAGTTCATTTTGCTGAAGCCCGGCTAAGACGGCAATCTGCCCGTCTTGTACTGTGATGGTTGAGTTGGCTTCTCGCTTGCCAATAATGGGCAATTCATTGTTATCAATTTCGGATTTTTCTAAACTGAGTTGATCGGCACTTTGTTGAATTTCCATCTGCACACTGCCGTCTGCTCCAATAAGTGGGGTGACTTCGAGTTGAATCCCGATATCTCTATATTCTATGGAACTTCTTACATTGGTTGTGGTTGAAGAAGTCGTTAAATTTGAAGAAGAACCGGTGATGATGGGTCTAGATTCACTGACATTGATCACGCCTTCTTCATTGTGACTGACTACGATAGAGGGCGTGGAAAGGATCTTAATATCTGAATCGGATTCAGCTAATTCTAGAATCCCATCTATTGAGAAATTACCTGTAATGTAGGGGTCGGTGGTGGCAATTTGGCTTAAAACATTGTCATTGGTTAAGGATAAGTTAGTTCCGTTGTTTGATGCAAATGAACCGTCTCCATCAAATAATACAGTGAATTTCTTTAATCCTGAGTTTTGATCTTCAGATAGTGCAACTTGAGTAATAATCGCTTCGATACGAACTTGTGGGAGTGGGATGTCGATTTTCTGAATCAAGGCTTCGATTGTTTTTAGGTCTTGTTGGGTTCCGTAGGCGACGATTGCGTTGGTTCGTTCGTCGGCAGAGAGGCCAACAAAGTCGGAAAATTGTAGTGAGGCGTTATTGGTATTATTGAGGGTTGCGGTGGTGGTTTCGGCGGTTGGGGTGGTTTCGATCCGAATTTCAGTGGAGGAAGTTTTGGCGTCTTCTTCTCTGCTTTTTCGTTGTCCTGTGATGATCTCATCAATGATTTTTACGACCTCTTCAGCTTTAGCTTGTTTGAGTGGGTAGACTTCGCTGGCGGTGAGGGGTGCGGCATCGATATCGATGTTGTCGATGACGGATTTGATGATTGTTAAATTAGCTGGGTGTGTGACTATGATGAGTTGGTTAGTTCGCTCATCGGCCGTGACTTTTGTATTGCCTTGGAGGTAACTTTTTAGGGAGCCTTCAATGAGGGTGGAGAGTTGGCTTTGCATGTCGCTCGCTTGTATGTACTCGAGCTTGATGAATTCAATTTCTTCACGCACTTTTTCGGGCTTATCCATTTCGGCGAGTAAGCTTTCGATGCGCTGGAGGTTAATCAATGCGTCTGTGATGAGGTAAGCGTTTGATTTTGGGAAGATGGTTAAGTTGTTATTTGGGGATAAGAAAGGTGAGATGATTCCAGTTGTCGTTTGGTCTGCTACCAAATAATCTAGTTTGAATAATTTAGCGTAGATTTGCTGGCTACTTTCTTTTTCTAATGTTGAGCCCATAATCATATTGGGCACTTGGGAGCTAGGGTTTGATGCGGGCACGGCTTTTAAAAAGCGACCACCCATATCTGTGAGCATCACGCCATTTAATGACAAGAGACTTTCTAATGCCAAAATCGCTTCCGATTTTTTAAGTGGACCTCGGGAGTTAAAATTGATTTTGGTGGCGGGAATGTCCTGGCGTCTTAAGATGATTTTACCTGTTAATTGCTCGAGTAATTCAAGGACTTGTATCGCTGTTTCATCGGTCAACACGATTAGATCAATTAGGGCATCTGGATCTTCGATGGTCGGTTCAAGGGGAACTGAGTTGTTTTGGGCGTGTGCCAATGGGGCAAGACCTAGAAGCAGGAAAATAGCGAGTAGCTTAGAAATGAATGAGGGTGTTCGCATAATGATGAATAGGTAAAAGTGTTAAATGTTTTTTTCGATTAGGTCAAAGGAGTTAATTTCAAATCGGACATCCATTTCTTCTGGCTTGCGCTGATTTTTTGAAATACGAATGGATTTTGGTTCAATGTAAGGTGTGTTCTCTTTTAATACGGTGTTCAATTGGATGAATTCCGAAATCGAGATGTCGTTGACTCTTAGGCGCATGGTGTGGTCATTAAAGATTTCACCGTTTTTTGTTTGGACGGGGTCTAAGTCTGCTTTGGACTCTAGGTTAATTTTTCGGATCAATTCGTCAACTTTACCAGAGAGTTGTGCGGCAGTGAAGGTTTTTGACGGCTCAACTTTTTCAAGGGCTTTTGTTAATTGATTTGCGTATTGTTCTTCTCGATCGAGCCATTGTTGTTGAGTGGTCAGTTCGACATTGGCAAGTTGGCGTTGATCATTCCATAGGTTGGATCGCTCCAAGAAGGATTGCGTCCAAATGGCAAAAATAATTAAGACAAATCCAAAGAGGAGGAATTTCTCTCTTAACGAGCGCTGGTGGTATTGGTTAAGTATTTGATGGAAGGTGCTCATTTGGATTTAACCGTTTTCGGAGTGTTGGTAATTCATTTTGAGGGTGAAGGTGGTTTTTCCTCCTCGTGTGACATACTTAGGGTCTTCAGAGATGACAAAATAGCCAGATTGCTCTAGTTGCTTCACATAGGCGTTAAATTGATTCACGCTGCCAGCACTTCCTTTGATTGTGACTTCATTTTCCCCAACGATATCGACATCGTCGTAGACGATATTTGAGCCTAGTTTAGTTCGGATGGCATTGGCATGTTCGAGTAGTGCTATCGGACGCAGTTCATTTTGTGCGATTTGATCCAGTTTATTGATTAAGGTGTGTTGGTCTTCGATGCGACTGACGGCGGGTGCTTGAGCTTCAATTCTTGAGGCGTGTGCAGAGAGCCATGTTTTTGCAACGATCAAGCCAAGTTCAGCAATAAAAATTAGTGCAAAAAAGTAGAGGCTGTATTGAAATGCTTTGTTTAGAAAGGCGAGCCTTGAGCGGTCTTTTTTTGTTTTTTCTTTAAATTCGATGGGGCGTATGTCTGCAGTCCACAGTTGATCGCAAGTCAGATTGGGTGCCTCAATACCATAGGCATTTGGGTCGGTGATCACGATGTCGCCATCTTTTAAAACTTCGAGATCATACTCTTTTCGAGTATTTTTAAGAAGGGTTTGTTTAATTGCTGACTGATCAAATAGGGCTGTGTTTTGGCTTAATTCAATGATAGAATCTGGGATCACCCAGGTGTATGAATCAAGGGCGTCAAAATCTTTTGCGTTTAGGCGGTCTTTAAGGGCTAAATAGAGAACACAGTTTGGGGAGTTGGGAATGACGAAATATCCATAAAAAATTTGTTCTATGGGGAATGGGGAAATGGATTCTATTTGAAGTTGAATGAAATCTTCCTGTTCATCGAGAGAGAGGTCACTGTCGACTTCTATGACTTCGTAAAAGAAGAAATGACTTGGAACGAGGCACAATTGATCGTTTAGAAATGAAGCGCTCATTTCTTTTTGTGTGGCTGTTTGTTCTTCGGGGTTTTTCACAGTAATAATTATTTGTGTCTATTGAATTGTATTAGAGTGAAATGTCTAGATTTGATTGCGAATATGTGCGTTGGCTATCGCCTATGCTTTGATTTTCACTTAACTCTAAGATTTTAAAGGGAAATTTGAGTTCTAATTGCTCTTCTACGGTGCCTTGTTTGAGCTCTTTATCATCTTCACTGCTTCTGCCGGGTAAATTATTTGTGACGGATCCTTCATTGAAGTTTTTTTCAACAAGAGCGTGTAGTGTGAATGGGAGCTTACCTCGGTACAGGGAGATTTGAATGTGTAGGAGGTCAGTTGTTGTGGTTAAAAGTGGGTTGTTTATGGTTTCTGGTAGCTGTGTTAGGTAGGGTGTGTCTTCTAGTTTAAATAAGGACTCAGCATCCCAACTCGTGTTGGCTAAAAGGTAGTCTAATACAGCCGAGGAAGCGGCATTGATGTTGACGGGTTCTTCGTGTAGAGTGGTCACTAAGGATTGTAGCAGACGAAATGCCTCGTTTGGGTTGCCTTCTTCATCAAACAATTCTTCATTCCATACTTCGATTAGTTTTAATTCATCTAAGGATTGAATCGGACGGTTCGCTGCGCGATAAGGTGGGTCTTTATCTAAATAATCATCGGATTCTGCTCCATTGAGGGATCGATTGTCATCTTCGTCTTTCCAATCATTCCAAGTATCAATCAGTTCTTGGGTGGTTGAGAAGTCAAAGTCGAGTGCCTCTTCAAGAAGGTTGGCTAATTGCTCATCGTTGAGTGCATTGATACCTATTTTTGATGTTGGGTCGGTGATGGAGATGCGCACATTCCAATCATCATAGATAGGGGGCTTATAGTAACTAAGTGGTTGCCCCCATTTTTGTTCAGGGTCGTAAATATTGCCGTCATCAATTAGTGCGATTTCATGCACTACGGAAAGCGCAAATTCTAAGTAGCTATAGGCGACTGTCCGGAAGTTGTCTGGTTGCTCAAAAAGTGCACGGTATTCGAGGTCTTCAACCGCATCTTCCATGAATTGTGTGGCTAAAAATGCCAGCAGAGAAATGACTGCCAATACGGCAATTAAGATACTGCCGTTCTGACTGTGGTTTATTTTCTGCTTTTGCATTTCTTGGCTGTTTGGGTATGCTTTAATATAAGACTAGATTGATTGATTGCTCTGGAAGGCAGATCATTCTTTGAAGTTTGATATCCTCGTATTCAAACTGTAATCGTAAAAAATTTGGTACAAGCAATATGTCGTTGTCGTCAGGCGAGGGTATTGGCTCTTCTTGAATTTCCCATTGTTCTAATTCAGGATCCCAGTTGATGTATTCAATTTGTTTTACATAGGGTGAGACTAGGGTGCGATGTAGATCGTTTTCAGATTCTAGCTCTTCTTGAATTAGACTGCTGTGTAATAGGGATAAGCCCTCTTCATCGTGGTACAGGTAGAGGCTCTTTTCAATTGGGGGGAGTCCATCTGATGATGTTAGTAAGGGCGTCTCTTTTTTTAGTTCAATATAAAGTAGAGGGTCATCCGAAGCTTTTCCATCTATGGGAGTCGCCCATAGAATTCGTGGGTTGCTTGATGATTCGTCAGTGGTATTAGTGGCTTGATTATTTGAATCATTATCGGACGTTTCTAATTCAATCGCTTGGGCCGCAGAAAAAGATGCATTTAGAAATTCTGCGACGCCGTCAGCATGTTCATAGAATGCGTATCGGGCATCTCGCTTAGACCAGATTTCAGTGATTGAAACGACAAATGAGGCTGCTGCTGATAGCACAAATGCGCCGATGGCTATTGAGATGATGACCTCAATTAGGCTCATAGCTTTTTGTCTACTTTGTGTGGTTTTCGGCATCGTTTTTTTAATCAAAAAGTTCAGAAGCTCTAATGTCTGATAAGTCCTCTTTCTTGTCTTGCAGGAGTGAGGAGCGTTCGTCTGATTCTGACCAGGTCGGGCGCAACAAGAGCAAGGTTTCGTTATAGTTGGAAGACTGATCATCCTTTACGTAAAAAAATTCTATGAATAAATTGACTTCAAATAAATCGACCATGTCGGTTGGGATAATTTCTGCGTACCAATCAACTTCTCCAAGTTCAAGAGTCTCTACGCTTCCACCGTCTTCTGCATCATCAATATTTTTTTCTAAGAGTAGTTGTTTTCGAGCGGTTTGGACTGCGATGTCTCGATAGGAGTTATCGTTATTCCTTTCTCTCGAAAGCAGTGCATTAATAAAAGCAGAGCCAATAATATTCGAAGCAATAGCAAACAGTGCTAGCGCGATCAGTACTTCGATTAAACTGAATCCCTTGGCAGGAGCGTGTTTCAGTATTGTGGGATTCATTGTTCAGTGCTTATTGGAAAGTGGGAAAAAGGATCAAAGACGAGGGTTTTTACAGGGTTCACTCGGTCTTTTATCGTGACATTGAAAGGGGTGGAGCTTCGATCAGAATCGAATTGTATATAGTTGAGTTCAATTGAAGTATTGGTTGGTGATTCAAATCGATTATAGCCTTCTGCCGGGGGAATCAGTGCAAATGAAATTTCTCCGTAACCACTAGCATTAAAGCGTTCATCTAAGGGGAATGATTCTGAAGATCCACCAGTTCCTTGAACTAGAAGTACGGAGCGTTCCTTATCAAAAGATAGACGGCTGATGGATTGGCTTTTGGCTGCTTGAGTTCGAGCGTAGCGTATTGCGTCGATGAGCGTCTCTTCAACAGAAACGGCATTGTTCTTTTCGGCGAAAGAAGCAAAGTTTGTGACAACGAGCGTCGAGGCTATTGAGATTAAGCCCAAGACGAGTACAATCTCGATCAGGGTTAATCCACTTTTAGAAGAGTGATGTATTTGACTAGTTCCAGTTACCAATGTCATCGGCACTTTCTACGCCATCTTGCCCTAAAGACCAAATGTCATAGCCGTCAGATTTGTTGATGTTCTTAGTTCCTGGGTAACGATACTTATATTCGTTGCCCCAAGGATCTACAGGCGATTCATCAATGTAGGGTCCGTTCCATCGACTTTCTTTTCCTGCGGGTGCTTGAAGTAATGCTTTGAGTCCTTGTTCGGTAGTTGGGTAACTTCCGACATCTAGTTTGTAGTTTGTTAAGACGAGCTTTGCTGTTTGTTTAACAAAAATGGAAGCAATTTTTCCTTGTTGCCCACTAAAAATTCCGCCTAGGTTTCCAATTGCGACGGTGGCAAGTGTTGCAATAATGGCGATGACGATAAGGATCTCAACTAAGGTTAAGCCTTTGTTGTTTGATGAGCGCAATTTTTTAGGGATATTATTTAAGTACATACTTTTAAAGATGAGTTATTCTCGGCTGTCATGCAAGTTAACAATTTAGATTGATGGGGGCTCATTTGAATTCCGTAATTGTATTTTATGCTGAGTGTTTTCGCTCAGTATGGAGAGCTCTAAATAGATCGCGTCTTGGAGCAAGCTGGTGTCAATGTTGTCTGGCCACTCAATGACTAAGCAGTAGGGAGATCTTAAAAAGTCATCAAGCATTAGACTCTCTACGGAGTCATTTCGATTGAGACGGTAAGCATCTAAGTGAACTAATTGAAAAGTGCCTTCATAGATGGCGAAGAGATTAAAGGTAGGGCTTGTGATGGTTTGTTGAATACCAAATCCTTTAGCCAGACCTTTGACGAAAGTTGTTTTTCCAACTCCTAAATTGCCATGTAATGCAATGCTTGTATCTGGGGCTAAACTTTGTGCAAAGCGTATTCCTAGCGCTTCGGTCTCTTCAGCGTTATTGGTCAGGATGCCAGATGCTAATTGTTGGGTGAGCGATTCCATTCGATATTAAAAGTGTTCAAAGCCAGATCCAAATTCAATTGTTTTTTGAGTGGATTGATCAAGTATATGACCGTCATATTCCTTTGAGGGATTGACTGTACCAATCAAAGTGAGTGCTAGTTTCGGGAAGGTTGACTGCCATTTTGCTTCAAATGCTGCAATGTCTGTCTTTGCATCGATTGAAAACAAGAGCTCGTAATCTTCTCCATCACAGAAAGCGTGTTGAAGTGCTTTTTCTCTATTTTTTGATGGGTCGTTTTGAATATGTTCGGCTATTGGTATGCGATTTAGGTCGATACTTGCTGCCGTATTTTTAGATAATAAATATTTTAACTCTTTTGATAGTCCGTCGGTAATATCGACCATCGAAGTTGTGCATCCTTGTTGACTGAGCCAGGCGCCCTCCTTGAGGCGAGGGGTGAAATCAAAGTGCTTGCCAGTAATTGAACCTCCGAGGTGTCCTGTAACATATAGGTAATCATTTGGTTTTGCAGAATGCCTTAGAATAGGGTTTTTTGCCGAGCCGATGATCGTCATCACAGCCTGAAAGTGATCGCCTTCAAGCGCGGATAGGTCGCCGCCAACAATTTTTAAGGCGTAGTGATCAGCCACAGATTTGATTCCTCGATAAAACTCAGCTAGCCAGGAGTGGCCGAGCGTTTTGCTCGTTATGATAGAGAGAGTGGCAATAGTTGGGGAACCACCCATTGCGGCAATGTCACTTAAATTTCTTAAGGTGAGTTTTCTACCTGCGTCATAAGCTTTGATTGAATCATCAAAATGCCGTCCATAGATGAGTGCATCGGTTGATACGATGGAGGGAATTGTTTCCGACGGTGAGAATACTGCGCAATCGTCGCCAATGCCAAAAGGACTGGGTGGAGAGGAGGTACCTAACCACTCTTTGATACGCTGAATGAGCGTCTCTTCAGAATAGTTTTTTAAGGTATCCGTTTCGTTATTAAACACAATTAATTGAGGGTTAAAGAAATTGGGCAATGATCTGAGCCGAGAATATCGGGCATGATGTCGGAAGCTTCGAGTCTATGAGTTAAACTTTCAGAGATGCAAAAATAATCGATACGCCAACCGATGTTTCGTTCTCTAGCACGGGCTCGGTAGGACCACCAAGTGTAGGCCTCTTTTTTCTCAGGGTTGAAGTGCCGGTAACAGTCGATAAAACCAGCTTGGAGTATGGCATTGAAGCCTTCTCGTTCTTCGTCTGTAAAGCCAGCGTTTTTTCGATTGGTCTTTGGGTTCGCTAAGTCAATCTCAGTGTGCGCCACATTTAAATCGCCACAAAAAACAATCGGTTTCTTTTTTTCTAATTCTTTTAGATAGTTTAAGAATGCAAGATCCCACTCTTGAGTCCGATAGTCTAATCGTGCAGGTCTTCCTGTTTCATCGTGGTTTTTAGCGTTTGGCGTGTAAACCGTTACTAGATAGTAGTCGTTAAATTCAGCAGTTAAGACACGTCCTTCTTGGTCGTGCTTCTCGATTCCTATTCCGTATTCGATAGCGAGTGGTTGTATTTTTGATAGAATGGCAGTTCCTGAGTATCCTTTTTTGTCAGCACAATTCCAATAAGTATAGGGGTGAGTGAGAAAGGAGAATTCTTGAATGAGGTCTTTTGAAATCTTTGTCTCTTGTAGGCAGATAACATCGCAGGCTGAGTGTTCTAAGAAAGAGTCAAAGCCTTTTTTTAAAACAGCCCGTATGCCGTTCACATTCCAGGATAGGATGGTTTTTGGGTTTTCCATAGTTGGTGTTCTTATTGTATGATTTGAGGGTGGATTTTTGAGTAAAAGCCTCCTCCTAAAAGTTTTTCATTTTCATAAAATGCGATGACTTGTCCTTCGGCTAATGCTCTTTGCTTGGTAGCGAATTGTACATGAGCACAGGAGTGGCCTTTGGGTGTGAAAGTGATTGTTTGAGAGGGATCTCTGTATCTCGGTTTTGCGAGTAATTGGGCGGTCGTTTCAATTGGTTTGTTGATGTATGAGATCGCTTCAATCTCTGACTCTGAGGCATAGAGATAAGGGGAGTCCTCTTTGTCAAAAGCGACATAGAGTGCATTATTTTGAAAGTCGAGTCGGGTGACGACATAGGCTTCATTGTCTGTATTTGATGGCACTCCGATGCCTCTCCGTTGTCCGACGGTAAAGCGATGTAAGCCTTTGTGTTCACCTAAGATTTTATCTTCGTGGTTTATGATGGGTCCTGGCGAATCCTCTATGTAATGTTCTAGAAATCGGTTGATGTTCATATTTCCAAGGAAGCAAATCCCTTGGCTGTCTTTTTTTTCAGAATTGGGTAATTTATTGTTTTGGGCGATGGTTCTAACGTCTGACTTTTTTAAGTGCCCTATGGGAAATTCGGCTTTTTGTAATTGTTTTTGTGAGAGTAGTGCGAGGAAGTAGGATTGGTCTTTGTTTTTATCGATACCTTCAAGAAGGTCTTGAGTTCCGTCTGGGTTTATGACCTTTCGCACATAGTGTCCAGTGGCTATGGCATCAAATCCTTGTTCTAAAGCATAGTCTTGAAAGAGTCCAAATTTCATTTCTCGGTTGCACATGATGTCGGGGTTTGGCGTCAGTCCTTTGCGATAACCCTCGACTAGGTACTGAACAACTTTTTCTCGATATTGATTGACTAAATTGACGATTTCATAATCGAGCTTTAAGTGTTTTGCGACGGAGCGAGAATCTTCTATGTCTTGTTGCGCGGGGCAATCTGCTAGGGGCATTTCTTCGTTGAGCCATGTCCGGATGTAGGCAGTGGAAACTGAGTGTCCTGCCTCTTTTAGTTTCAAAGCGGCAACAGAGCTGTCGACGCCTCCTGATAATGCAACGAGAATTTTTGCCATGCTTATGAAACTACAAAATTGTTTTATAATTGGTCAACCATTCCAAGCAGGTCGGACGCAAAGAAATAGACTGAGTGGCGGTAGGTGGACTTTGTTTGAGAGGTCTTGATCGATTGTCTCATCAATTCCTGAGAAATTAA
>CEOK01135326.1_pt1 | contig 10513 bp, 10 predicted proteins | sample 427001 | NCBI WGS metagenome assembly CEOK01 (sample SAMEA2591108, study PRJEB7988) | marine metagenome | isolation source: saline water (ENVO:00002010), including | reverse complement strand
ATTATTAGTTCTTTATCTATAGACTTTTCGTTCGCAACAGCGTCGACTATTCTTAAAAGTTCTTGTTTATCTAATCCTCTATTTAACATTTTTGTTACTCCTAAAAAAAAATGGGCATAAGCCCATTTCTGAAATTAGCGATTTAATGTATATTCTAGTGAAAATTATGGTTTTTTCAAGATTACAGTTTAAATAATTCTGACTTATCAGTTTTTTCCCAAGTAAATTCACCTTTATTTGAAGGATTTCTACCAAAATGACCGTAGGCTGAGGTGATTTGATAAATAGGATTGTTTAAATTCAACATTTCTCTAATCCCCCTGGGAGACAAGTCAAAATTTTCCTCAATCTTTTTTTTAATCATATCTATTTTACTTTCATCGCCTTCAGAAAGCTTAATAAAAATGGATAAAGGTTTTGAAACTCCTATGGCATAAGCCAATTGTATTAAACATTTGTCTGAAACACCTGAAGAAACAATATTTTTTGCTATATACCTAGCAGCATATGCAGCTGACCTATCTACTTTAGTAGGGTCCTTGCCTGAAAATGCTCCACCTCCATGAGGAGCGGCTCCACCGTACGTATCTACAATTATTTTTCTTCCAGTTAATCCAGTATCTCCGTCGGGTCCTCCTATAATAAATTGACCTGTTGGATTTATATAAATTTCTTTGGGATCTAAATCTTTTATATAATGTTCAGGTATAGATTTTTTAATATAAGGCAAAATTAATTCTTTTACTTTTCCTTGATCTAAATCTTTAGAATGTTGAGTTGAAATTACTACTGAAGTAACCTTAACTGGTTTGTTATTCTCATACAACATTGTTACCTGGCTTTTTGAGTCAGGCTCTATTCCATCAAGAATTTTTTTTTTTCTATCTTCTGCCATTAATCTTAAAATCTTATGCGAAAAATGAATTGGTGCAGGCATTAAATCTTCTGTTTCCCTACAAGCGTAGCCAAACATAATTCCTTGGTCTCCCGCTCCTTCGTCTTTGTTACCTTTGGAATCAACTCCCAAGGCTATATCGGCAGATTGCTCATGAAGAAAAGTTTCTATATTAGCCGATTTCCAACTAAACCCTTTTTGATCGTAACCAATATCTTTAATGCATTCCCTAACTTTACTTATAATTTCTTCTTTATCTATTTTGGGTCCTCTTATTTCTCCAGCTAAAACCACTTTATTAGTAGTGGTTAATGTTTCGCATGCAACTCTTGAAAAAGGCTCTTTTGATAAATAAGTGTCAACTACCATGTCTGAAATTCTATCACAAACTTTATCTGGGTGACCCTCCGAGACGGACTCACTAGTAAATAAATATTTATTATTCTTCATTATTTCTTTTTTTTAAAAATTAAAAAGATAAATAGATATGTAAATAAAAGAGTAAAAAATATCAAATCATTTTTATTTTTATATTCTGGTTTTAAGAGGGGAATATTCATCTCAATGTTACCTACTTCGAAAGGATTTAATTTTTTAATAATTTCTCCTTTATTGCTAATTATAGCACTAATACCTTTATTTGCTGATCTAATCAAAAATGAATTATGTTCAATAGATCTAAAAATTGCTTTTGCAAAATGCTGATGTGGCCCTATCGATTTACCAAACCACCCATCCTCGGAGATATTAATTATCAAATTTGTTTCTTTACTAGCATTTTGTATGAGATCTGGAAAAATAATTTCATAACAAATTAAAATTAGAATATTTAAGTCGTCTATAACAGTATTTTCTTGTTTTTCTCCTTTAAGAAAAGAACCGTGGCCTTGTGTAATCTTTTTTAAACCAAGCTTATTTAAAAAATTTTCGAAAGGTAAAAACTCACCGAATGGCACTAATTTAATTTTATTATATTGATGTAATATTTCAAATTTGTTATTTACGACAACTAAGCTATTAAAATATTTTCCAGAATTATTATCTAATGTGTTTACACCAAATAAAATATATTGATCGTCTTTAAAACTTTCCTTTATTAATACTTTAAATTCAGATATTTCTTCATAACTAAAACCTGTAAAGATGCCTTCTGGCCAAATAAATAGTTTTGTTTTCTGTTGATTTGGATCACTATATTTAATTAGTTTTTTTAATTTTTCTTCAACTTCATTAATTGACAAATTATATTTAAGTTCGAAATTCGGAGATATAACTTTTGTATAGACTTTATCTTTAGTATCTAAATAATTAAGTAAAGCTTTATTCTTATTAATCGTAAAAGTTCCATAAATATAGATTGAAAAAACAAATAAAAAAAAAGAACTAATTATTAAAATTTTAGTACTTAACTTGTTTTTAAAAAAAAAAGCTGCTGGCAATATAAAAATAGTTATTACTAAAAGATTATATGTGAATAAACCAGTTAAATTGAGAATTTGCAAAACCTCAGTTAACCATGACCAACTATATGCCCAAAGATTCCATGGAAAGCCAGTCAGGATTTTACTTTTAACATAATCAACAATAGCAAGAGAACTCGAAAATAATAATAAAGAGGAAAGATTATAACTTATAAATTGACCGACAAGCAATGTAGCAATACCAGTAAATAAACCTAGAAAAATAGGTATTAAAAGTAATGCAAAAGGGATTAATATTTTAAAATTTGCATCGAAAGTTAATGAATATGATATCCAATAGACTCCACTAAGATAAAAACCAAATCCGAATAAAAAACCAACGGTAAATAAATTTTTTAAATAAGGTTTTTTTCTATAGGTGCTTTTAGATCTCTTTTTTACATAAACTAAAATAAAAAAAAAAATAGGTAATAAGAAAAAGTTTATAAAAGAAAAATTAAATGGTTGAAAGGACAATACTGTCATAAATCCAAGAATAAATGGGAAACAATATAATATTGCAATTTTATTATTTAAAATTTTTTCTATCATTTATTGGGTATACTCAAGATATTTTTTTTCTATTTTTTGCATAATCATAAAATCTTTATCTTTTTTATGTTTATGGCCAAATAAATGGATCAAACCATGTATCCAAAGTTTGTTTAATTCTTCTTTAAATTTAGATTTATCTTTTTTGTTTTTAAACTTATTTAAATTTATAATTATATCACCTAAATAAATCTCCTTTTCTTTTTTTATTTTCTTATATAAAACTTTTCTTTCATAAAAAGGAAAAGATAAGATATCTGTAGATCTATCTTTATTTCTAAACTTTTTATTTAATTTTCTAATTTCTTTATTTCCTGACAAAAGCAAGGAACATATAAACTTTATTTTTTTATCTGATTTATTTCTTATATTAAGAAGTTTTACTTTCTGATCAATAAATTTATGAGGATTTTTTAAATACTTTTTCCAAATAATATTATTAAGAATTACATTAATCTTGATCATCAGTGCTTTTATTTTGATAAGCCCGAATAATTTTAGAAATCAAAGGATGTCTTACAACATCGGTATGATCAAATTCTATAATTTTAATTTCTTTTATATCTTTTAATATTTCTTTAGATTTGATTAGACCAGATTGTGATTTATTTACTAAATCTATTTGAGAAGGATCGCCATTAACTACTAGTTTTGAATTTTCACCAATCCTGGTTAAAAACATTTTTATTTGGGTTTCAGTTGCATTTTGAGCTTCGTCTAAAATTGAAAAACAATTTTTTAATGTCCTTCCCCTCATGAAAGCTAGAGGAGCAATTTCAATCTCCCCGTTTTCAATTTTTTTATCTATTTTATCAGCTCCAAACAATTCATATAAAGCGTCATAGAGTGGCCTTAGATATGGATCAACTTTTTCCTTCATGTCTCCAGGTAAAAAGCCTAATTTTTCTCCGGCTTCAACTGCAGGTCTAGATAAAATTACCCTATCTATTTTTTTTTCCATTAATAAAGTAACCGCAACTGAAACGGCTAAAAAACTTTTTCCTGTTCCAGCTGGACCTAAAGACATTATTATGTCGTTTTCTTTAAGAGCTTTAATGTAATCTGATTGCTTTTCTGACCTGGCAATAACTGATTTTCTTGGAGTTTTAATTAGCTGTTTAAATGACTTTACATTCGACTCTTCTAATTTCATAGTTTTTTTAACTGATAAGATTATATCACTTTTTTCAATAAGATTTGTCAAAAGATACTTATTTACTAAAAATTTAATTGCTTCTGAAAAATCTCTCAAATCAGACTGTTTGCCTTTGCAAGTTATTGAGTTTCCTCTAAAAAAGATATTTGTATTAGTAATTTTTTCAAATTCCTTTAAATTTTGATTAAATTCACCTACGATAGACATTAACATTGGATTATTTGTAATTTGTATATTAACTGTTTCAGAGTCGATTTTTCTTATTATTAAATTTTGATCTAATTTACTAATTTCTGACATTTACTTAAGCCGCATATTCTTTGTAATCATTATTATTAGTTACCTCACCAAATAAAGTATTTTGGTTACAATTATTAATTTTAACAAATAGAGTTTTTCCTCTTAAATCAGCTTTGTTTTTGACTACTACTGAGTTAAAATATTCATCTCTTCCAAAATATTCATTTTCATTTTTAAGTTTATTTTCAAATAATACTTTAGCTCTAAAATTAATTAACTGATTTCTATACTCTGTTTTTAAAAAATTAGCTCTATTTTGAAAAATTAACAATCTTTCTCTAGCTATTTGTTCTTCTATTTTGACCATTTTTGCTGCGGGCGTTCCTGGTCTTGAACTAAATATAAAAGAGTATGAATTGATAAATTTTATCTTATTCAATAAATCTAAAGTTTGCTTAAAATCATTATCTGTTTCCCCTGGATAAGCAATAATAAAATCACTAGAAAATTTTATGTTAGTTTTCGTCTCTTTGAGTTTGTTTATTATGTCTAAATATTCTTCAATTGTATGATTTCTATTCATATCTTTTAAAATTTTATTTGATCCACTTTGAATAGGTAAATGTAAAAGAGGCATCAATTTTTCGCAATCAAAGTGTGCTTTGATTAAGTCATCTGAGAAATCTTTTGGATGAGATGTGGTATAACGTATTCTTTCTAGGCCTTCGATTTCATTAATAGAATATAAAAGATTTGATAGTTTTTTTTGTTTATAATTGTAAGCATTTACGTTCTGTCCTAATAATACTATTTCTTTTACTCCATTATCTACCAGTTGCTTTGCTTCGTTGATAATTTCTGAGAACGGTCTTGAGCATTCAGGTCCTCTCGTGTAAGGCACAACACAAAACTTGCAAAATTTATCACATCCCTCTTGAATAGTTAAAAAAGAAGAAACCTTATTGTTTGTATTTTTTATCAAGTTTAAATGGTCAAACTTTTCTATAGTTTCAAATTCCGTAAAATTTTTCTTAGAATATTTTTTTTCAGCGGCTAAAATAATTTTGTTAATTTCATGATATGATTGAGGCCCGATAACAGCATCTATATACTTTTCTTTCTTTAAAAGAAAATCTCCTTCCGCTTGAGCAACACAGCCTGCGATTAATATAATTGGTTTTTTTTTATCTTTAAATTCTTTTTTTATTCGACCTACTTCATGGTAAACTTTATCTCTAGCTTTCTCTCTAATATGACAGGTGTTCAATACGTAACAATCGGTCTCTTTTATATTTTTTGTTAAACTATAATTAATTTTTTTTGTGAAATCTAAAATACGATTGCTATCGTATTCGTTCATTTGACAACCCAAAGTTTTGATAAATATTTTTTTTTGCAATTTATTTCTTAATTTTTGAACCGTATAATTCAAGTTTGTGGTCGACTAGTTTATATCCTAACTTATTGGCAATTTTTTCTTGTAAAATTTCTATATCTTTATCAACGAATTCAACTATTTCCCCACTATTGATGTCTATCAAATGGTTGTGGTCATCATTTATCTCATATCTTGCTTTTCCAGTTTTAAAATCGTGTTTAATTAAAATTCCAGCCTCTTCAAAAAGCTTTACAGTCCTATAAACTGTAGCAATGCTTATCTTGTCATCAACTCGTGTGACGCGCTTATGTAATTCATCAACGTCTGGATGATCTTTTGAACCATATTCTTCTTTAGACTCCGAGAGTACTTTGGCAATTATTTTTCTTTGTTCAGTTAATCTTACGCCTTTTTCTTTACATTTATCTTCTATAGAACTCATATTGTTAATTTAACTTAAATATAGTGGTTTTATCAAATTTTTTTCTAATAATTTTTTATTTATTAAAATCTCAATATTTTCAAGGCTAAATTCAGGTAAATCAGTTCCCTTAAAGCCAAACAATTTCACTTTTTTTGATATTTTTATTCCTTTAGCTACAGATAAAGCTATTCTTACTGAAGAAAAGCTGCCAGGCCCGTTGTTGACAAGAATTGAAAAGTTTTCATTAATTTTTACTTTGTGCTTACTTGTTAAATTGAATATTGTTGATACTAATAACTCATTGTTTTGAATTTTAGTTTGAAAATCATGAATAAAAAAATTATTATTAATCTTTAAACCAATTTTATCATTGTTACCTGTGCAATTAATTATCAAAAAATCTTTTATCATTATTATATTTATAATTTTTTTATATCCTCAAAACAAACTTTATTCTAAGAATATTTCTGATTACGGGATTATTTCTCTTATGTATCATAGATTTGAAGAAAACAAATATCCTTCTACCAATATCAAAATTAAAGATTTTAAACAACATTTACAAGTTATCAAAGATGAAAAAATTATTTTTATTAATCCTAAAAATTTTGAACAAGAATTAGTAAATAATAAAACTAAAAGAAAAGTTCTTTTAACTATTGATGATGCTTTTTCATCATTTTATGAGAATGCATGGCCAATTTTAAAAAAGAATAAAATTCCATTTATTTTATTTGTTAGCACTAGAGAGGTAGGTGCTTACAATTACATGACTTGGGATCAAATTAAAGAAATAGATAATGAGGATTTTGTAGAAATAGGTAACCATAGTCATACTCATGAATATCTAGTTGATGAAAATTCCTTAGAAATTAAAAACGATATCCTAAAATCTATGCAGATTTTTAAAGATAAACTTAATAAAAATTCAATTTTTTTTTCTTATCCTTTTGGTGAATACAGCCTAGAATTTAAAAAGATTATTGTTGATTTGGGCTTTAAATATGCTTTTGGACAACATTCGGGGGTTATAGATGAAACAAAAGATTTATATGAACTTCCAAGATTTCCAATCAATGAAAAATATGGAGATTTAAAGCGTTTTAAAACACTTACAAGAACATTGCCATTCAAGTATAAAAAAATAATTCCAGAAGAAAAATACTTAATAGCTTCTAAGAATCCTCCTCAAGTAAAGATAGAATTTTTTAAAGATTTAAAAAATATAAGGCAAATTAATTGTTACTCCAATGAAGAAAATTCTTGGAGAAAATCAAAAATTGAATTTATAAATGATCAAATGATTCAGATCAAATTACAAGGAAAATTTATGGGGGAAAGGGGCCGAATTAATTGTTCTTTAAGAGAAGATAACCGTTTTTGGCGCTGGTTAGGAATTCAATTTGTTTTGTCAGAAAAATAGTTTTATAAATTTAGTTCTTTTCTATCTATCGAGTTAGCTAATTTCACTGGCTCAAAATCTTTTAATCTATTTTGAATAATGATTTGGGCTAAAATCTTAGTATATTCACTTCCTGTTTGAGCGTAGTTATTAAGAGTCTTTGACAATTCCAATCCGTCAATTTTTTTATTTTTATTTCTTAGGTTCTTTCTTTTTTCTCTAAATTTCACGTAACTTTTATGTGTATTTAAATTATTTTTGTACGCTTTAACAGAAGCTCTCAATATTGGAAATCTTAAAATTTTATGATTTTGGGACTTATCTTTTAATAATGGTTCTATACCTCTTCCATTCCAAGTCCATTGACCAAAAATTGCATTTCCTTCTAATGCAAATCTAGAGGTTCCCCAACCACTTTCTTTTGCTGCCTGAGCTAGGGCTATTGATGTAGGGATAATATCCATTCTATTGATCAATTCGTCCACGCTTCCTTTTTTTACTTTGTATTCTAAAAACTTTTGTCTTAACCATTGTTTTTCTTCATCAGAAGTAATTTTCCTAGAAGTTATTTTTTTTAGTTTATATCTATCGTCTAATATCTTTTCGTTTTCAGCAACTATTAAGGGTAGTACAATTTTAATAAAAGTTTCCTTTTTAAGTCTTACACTTTGTATCTCGTCTAAATCTTTTGGAAATTGTGTAAAATAAATAGGTTTGACAGTTTTTTCATTTCTAACTTTATTTAAATCATAGTTAACGTCCTTGAATAAATTTAGAACTGTTTCTGTTTTTAAATTAAGATCAGGTAAAATTAATTCAGGAACTTTTTCTTGCTTTTTTGTATCTATTTTTGGCTTATGTTTTTTAACTTCTTTTTTAATTACTTTATTTGGTTTATTAATTTCATTTGATTGTTTTTCAATTTTATCTTTTTTTACTATTTGTTTTTGCTCAAATATTTCTAAACTCCCAAATGTTGTTATACCTGAAATAATAATTGTTCCTAGACCAATAATGATGAAAAAACTCAATATAACTTTATTTGTTTTAGCTTTATTTAATTGTTGGTTGTAAATTCCACTAAATAAATCTGTGAAAAAATTAGAGAAAAAATTATAATAAGTTTCAGCTAATTTTGGCATTACATTTAAGAAACCAAGTCCTGCTTTACCAACTGATTGCCATAAGTAATAGAAAAAACTGTAAATTGATCTTGTGCTGTCTTCTTTAAGATAAGTAATCTTTCTTGAAACTTTATTTACAGTTTTTGTAGAGTCTTCTTTTAGATCGTATATTTTTTTTGAAACTCTAGAAATTGGTTTTGTGAAATTTTCTTTAAAAAAGGTAGTTTTAAAATCTTTTGGAATAACAATTTTATTTTTTCTAAGAATTAACTCAAGTTGTCCAGATGTTAAATTTTTTCTTCTTTTAATATATTCCTGTATTTCCTTTACATTATAAATATTAGCCAACTCTAGTAATTGATCTCTATATGTAAGTTTTTTTTTCATATTAAATTGCCTCTACGGAATTTACTTCTTTAACATAGTGTTTCAAAAGATTTTGAACACCTTGTTTTAAAGTCATCAGCGAGCTAGGGCAGCCTGAACAACTACCTTGGAGTTCTACTTTAACAACTCCATTTTCAAATGATTTAAATTTGATATCTCCTCCGTCTCTTGCTACAGCCGGTCTAATTTTACTATCCAAAACTTCAATTATTTTTTCTACGGTTTCATCGGTTTCTTTTTTGTCAATATTCCCGTCTAAAGATTTACCTTTTAAAATCGGATCTTTATTATTCTCAAAATAATGATTTAAATGAGAAATAATCATAGGTTTTAATTCATTCCATGAAATCTCTTTAGTTTTTTTTACAGATAAAAAATTTTTAGATAATAGAATTAGTTCCACTCCTTTAAATCCTAAAAGTTCTTTCACAAAAGGATTAGATATTTTCTTTAAATCTTTCTTTTGAAATTCCTCAGTACCAACTGCAGATATTGTATTTTCTGATAGGAACTTTAAGGACTCAGGATTAGGTGTTGATTCTGTTTGGATCATATGAATATTGTATATTATATTAATCCAATTTTCTCACGTATATTTTTAAGGTTCTCCTCAGCTTTTATACTAGCTTTTTCACTGCCTTTTTTTAAAATTCCAGTTAAATACTCTTTGTCATTCATCAATTTACTAATTTCTTTGCCTACAGGACATACTTCGCTTATTAAAAGATCAGTGAGTTTTTTTTTTATATAAGAGTATTCTTTACCTTCCATTTCTCTTAAAACTTTTTCTAGGTTTTTTTTTGAAATGTCTGAATATATATTTAATATGTTAAATGCTTCAGGCTTACTTTCCAAAGATTTTAAATTATTAGGAATGGGCTCAGAATCAGATTTTGCTTTTTTTATTTTTTTTACAATTTCGTCTGCAGTATCTTTAAGATTTATTCTTGAGTAATCTGACTCCTCTGACTTACTCATTTTTTTTCTACCATCTCTTAGACTCATAACTCTTGATATATTTTTCGGAATAAGAGGCTCGGGTAAAGGAAAGAAGTCCTTACAATTAAAATCATTATTAAATTTTTGTGCTATGTCTCTTGAAAGTTCCAAATGCTGCTTTTGATCTGCGCCAACAGGAACATGTGTTGCTTTATACAATAAAATATCTGCGGCCATCAAATTTGGATAGATATACAATCCAACGCTAGCTTTTTCTTTTTCTGAACCAGCTTTGTCTTTAAATTGAGTCATTCTATTTAACCATCCTACCCTAGATATACAATTAAGAATCCATGCTAATTCTGAGTGGCCAGAAACTGAGGATTGATTAAAAATTATACTTTTATTTGGATCTAACCCTGTGGCTAAAAAACTTGCTGTTGTTTCTAAAATATTGTTTCGAAGTTCTTTCGGGTCTTGAAAAGTTGTAATAGCATGAAGATCGACAACACAATACATGCAATCAGATTCTTTTTGAAGAGATACAAAATTTTTT
>CEOK01156696.1_pt1 | contig 10527 bp, 5 predicted proteins | sample 427001 | NCBI WGS metagenome assembly CEOK01 (sample SAMEA2591108, study PRJEB7988) | marine metagenome | isolation source: saline water (ENVO:00002010), including | reverse complement strand
GGGATCTCATCTCTCTGAAGACTCCATAAGCCCGATGCGAATTCAGGTTAAACATATAGGCCCGCACAGATGACAACAAATCTGGGAACCGCCTGACAGATGCTCGTGGGTCGCTCTGATTGGCGGCCTTTATGCCCAATTCATCATTCCAGACCCACTGACCAAAAAGGGCGTTTCCTTCCAAGGCAAATCTAGATTGGCCCCATCCTGATTCAATAGCAGCTTGCGCAAGCGCAATCGATACTGGAATAGGAGCGACCCGGCGAAGCAGTTCATCTGTCCAGCCTTTTTTATCAATTAGACTCGCTGGCATTCGGTAACGTTGAGCAAAAGACCGCAGCAAATCATTATCTTCTGCTTCAATGCCCTGAATGACAGCTTTACGCTGGCGCGCGATATCTTCATTTGCCCGCAGAATGAGAGGCAGAATTGTCTGTTTAAAGCGCTCTTTTCGCAGTTCAGTATCAAGAGCCCTAAGATCAGACATGCGCACAATAAAAAGGCGAGGCACTTCTTTCAGGCCGGAGGATGACAAGCTGTAATCTATGCTTTTTGGAAGGGGTGGAGGGGGAAGCTTTGGCGGTGCACCTCTTCTTTCAGGGGCTTTGTTGGGCGGTAAAATAGCAGCAGCCAGCCGGGCATTTGCCTGTTCAATTTTCTGTTCAAGCTCAGCCAGTTTTTCAAGCGTCAGACCGAGCTGTTGTTTTTGCAAGATTAGCTCATCGAGTTCCCTGTCCAGCTGACTGACAACCTCAAACTGAGGTGTTTGGTACTTGAGAAACAAAGACATTGGCGGGACAACACCTGTTGCAGGCAAAGCAACCCCGCTGAACAGCGCTCCCAATAAAAAAAGGAGAATTGTTCTATTGCCAATATGGATTGTGACCTGCTGATGAAGCGACAAAATAGACCCCGCTGGCCAGTTGCCATGACGTTCTAGCTGTCTGTCGGACGAACCTCACGCACTTCAGGAATATAATGGCGTAACATATTTTCAATACCCATTTTCAGTGTTGCTGTAGAACTTGGACAACCCTGACAGGCCCCGCGCATCTGCAATGTCACAACACCATCTTCAAAGGAATGGAAGGTAATATCACCACCATCCATAGCAACAGCTGGCCGGACACGGGTATCGAGAAGATGCTTAATCTGCTGGACTGTTTCATCATCTTCTTCTTCTGATGTGCTAGCTTCATTCTTGGTCTCAATGATGGGAAGGCCAGACGCAAAATGCTCCATAATTCCAGCAAGTATAGAAGGTTTCAGCACAAACCAGTCAAGCCGCTCTGCTTTTGTAACAGACAGAAAGTCACCGCTGAAGAAGACTGATTCAACGCCATCAATGGCAAACAGCCGGGCGGCCAGAGGAGAGGATTTTACCTCCTCTAATGAGGTGAATTCGGCCGTGTCACCTGGCAGTACGGCCACGCCAGGAATAAATTTTAACGTTGATGGATTAGGTGTGTCTTCGGTTTGAATGAACATGGTCAAACATCCTTCACGGGAATTTACGTATCATCAGTTTATGGTTGATAGTGCCAGAAATCCTGTTTCCCGTTCTCCTTATTGTTATCTGCGTGTTTGCGCTGCAGAATTCGAGAAGCAGTGTATCTATAATCAAACTCATAGCGCGAGAATACAATAATTAAGCCTTTTTGCATAGGCGCAACACGCAAAATCAGCACACATACCTGTTAAGGCGGGGTCAGACCGATGATCTTTTTCACATCCTCCAAAACAGGGACAGTTATAGCGTAGGCCTCTTCTGCACCAGAGGCCAACAGCTTATCTATCTCATCCGGCTCAGCCAGAAGTTGATTCATCTTCTGGCTGATAGGGGAGATAACGTCAACAACCAGCTCAGCGAGGGCCGGCTTAAAGACGCCGAATCCTTGGCCGCCAAACTCAGCTAGAATATGTGATTCAGTCCGCCCTGAAAGACCGGAGAATATGCCAACTAGATTGCGCGCTTCTGGCCGATCAGCCAACCCTTCAACTTCAGAAGGAAGTGCTTCAGGATCTGTCTTTGCCCGCTTAATTTTCTGCGCAATATCATCGGCAGAGTCAGTTAGGTTTATGCGTGTGGCATCTGATGTATCTGATTTACTCATCTTCGATGATCCGTCGCGCAAGGACATCACCCGCGAAGCTGTTCTCTGTATCTGTGGTTCAGGCTGAGGAAAAAAATCAACATCAAACATTGAATTGAAAGCCAAGGCGATATCACGTGTGAGTTCAAGATGCTGTTTTTGATCTTCGCCTACTGGAACATGTGTTGCTTTATAACACAGAATGTCAGCTGCCATCAGCGTTGGATAAGCATACAGGCCAACAGTCGCATTTTCCCTATTCTTACCTGCCTTTTCCTTAAATTGTGTCATCCTATTCAACCAGCCCAGACGAGCCACGCAGTTAAATACCCAGGCTAGCTCTGCATGCTGCGGCACACGAGACTGATTGAAAAGAACAGAACGGGATGGGTCTATACCTGAAGCAATCAGGCAAGCTGTAACTTCGCGGATTGACCGGCGCAAATTGACCGGTTCCTGCGGCACTGTAATCGCATGCAGATCAACAACACAATAAATACAGTCAAAATCTGTTTGTAGATCAACCCAGTTTTTGATCGCGCCCAGATAATTCCCCAGATGAAGGTTTCCTGTTGGCTGAACACCAGAAAAAATGCGGCCAGCGCTTGTCATATATCTGTCTCCTTTATTGACAGTCTTTACAGCAGAACGGGCCCTGTTATGACCTGCATTGCCTGTTTTCTCAAGTTCTTTGTTCTTTTGCGCTGACAAGAAAGGCCTTTGTCAGGCCTAACAGATGACCAGCAATCAGATATAAGCTGGTTCCCATGACAACACTGAATATCATAATCACCGACTCAGAGATAAAAGCTACATACAGCCAGGGAAGACAAAGATATAGGCCAACGGCCATCACACAAGAAGCCAGGCCAGCTTTCAGAATAACCTTTGTGGCTTTGCCATTCAACCGACCTGCTCTGACTAGCCAGCCAGCCTGCCAAATCAGGGCCAGCCAGGAAACCAGTGATGTAGCAAGAGCTAGACCCACATGCTGGTAAATCTGCATCAAAGCAAGACTTAGGACAATATTCAAACCCACTGACGCACAGGATGTTACCAGGACGAACCGTCCACGGTCCATAGCATAGAGAGCTGCTTGTGTCAGTTTCAACCCAACGAAGCCTGGCAAGCCAAGCGCGTAGGCCATTAAAGCCCAGGCCGCTGCAGTCGCATCAGATTCCAAAAATGCGCCAGAGCGAAATAAGCCTGTAATCAGAACATCAGACAAAACCAGAAACGCAGCCACCGCTGGGATTGTCAGAATTGACACCGGTATGATGGCATGTGACAATTCTTTGCAGAATACCTGTTTTTTCGCTTGTTTTGTTGAATGGTGCCCAGCTTCGATTCGCGACAGCCTGGGCAAGAGCGCTGTGCCCATAGCTATGCCCACCAGCCCCAAGGGCAGCTGCGCCAACCTATCTGCGTAATATAACCAGGAAATCGATCCTGTGGCTAAAAGCGACGCTAAGACAAGATCCACAAGTAGGTTAATCTGCACAACCCCAGCACCTAAGGCGGCAGGGATAAAACTGAACCACATTTTGCGAGCTTGACCTGACAAACTGAAGCGGAAAAGAGGCAAACGGATACGCTGGCGCCTCAATTGCTGCTGTAGCAATATCATCTGCCCCGCACCCGCCAGCAGAACGCCAAGGGCAATCGGCAGGCCAAGATGAGCAGCAGACAGATGCAGCTGTTCTTGAAAGAAAGGCACGCAAAATGCTCCACCGATCAGACAAGCATTTAAAATAACTGGCGCAAATGCTCCACCAAAATAAGAATCCTGGCTGTTCAAAAGTGCTGCCCACAGCGCAACAAGCGAAATCATTGGCAAATAGGGCATGGTCAGGCGAGCCATATCCACAGCCGCATCCAGGCGAACAGGTGTCGCTTCAAAACCAGGGGCAAGACCACCGACAATAAAGGGCATGAACAGTTCCATAAGCAGAACAATAAGACATAAGCCCATAAATAAGGCTGTTTGGACCTCTGCTGCCAAAATGATGGCAGAATGTTCTGAGCGCTGCTGTCTGGCAAGACTGTAACTTGGCAAAAAAGCATTGGTTAACGCTCCTTCAGCTGTCAGCCGCCGAAACAGGTTTGGCAGCTTAAACGCAACCAGAAACGCATCTGTTGCTGCGCCAGCACCCAGATAGTGCGCAAAAACCACATCGCGAATAAACCCAAGCATGCGAGAGACAGCTGTGAGCCCACTAATCTGGCGAAAGGCCGAAAACAGGGTCTTGCTGGCCATTTACATACTTTCCTTATCGTGACCTGTATTTGGAACCCGCGGATGAAATACGCCCATCAGGGTGTGTTTTATTCGATCCTGCGTCGTTTCACGTTCAATTTTCAGGCCATAGACATCTTTTACATAGAACACATCAACAACCTTCTCACCATAAGTGGAAACAGTTGCAGAATTAATTTGCAAGCCAAGCTGAACAAGATGATAGGTGATTTGATATAACAGGCCCGGCCTGTCCGCCCCATTTACCTCAACAACAGTATGCGTGTTACTGCGGTTGTTACTGACAATGACTCGTGGCGGCACTGTCATTACCTTTTGACGCTTGGTCCTTTGCGCTGATCGCTGCTGAAGTTGATCAAACAACGAAATGTCTCCGGCAAGAGACTGTTCTATGGTTTTTGAAATGCGTTTCTGAGTTTGCGGGTCTGTCACCGCCTGCCTGTTTTGATTCTGAATTCTGAACTGATCAAGGATTGTCCCATCGTGGCGGGTATTTATACGGGCATTCATGATGGAACAGCCAGCAATGGCAACAGCACCTACGATGCGACTGAAAAGACCGGGATGATCTGCAGCCATCACGACTAGAATCGTAGAAGTGTTATCATCATCAATTTCAAAATCGATGAGCAGTTTCCGCGCACCAGCATTAAAGGACTCCGCCAGCCGGGCATGACGCACATGTGAGTCTGCCGAAAAATTTGTCCAATAACTGGGGTAAAACAACTGCGCATGTGCAACGAATCTGTCATCATCCCAGTCAGTCAAAGCATGACGGGCTGTTTGCATTGCATCAGCTGCCGCCAAAGACGAGACCTCTGAAGGGGCTGCGCCACCCAAAACAGCTTCAGCCCGGCTATACAGATTCCGCATGAGGCTGGCTTTCCAACCATTCCAGATTTCCGGCCCTACTGCCAAAATATCTGCAACTGTCAGAACTAGAAGCAGTTTCAGCCGCTCAGGCGATTGCACCACTCCTGCAAAATCTGAAATGGTCTGTGGGTCATTCAAATCATACCTGAACGCTGTTTTGCTCATCAACAAATGATGACGAATCAACCAGACCACTGTTTCTGTTGTTTCCTCATTCAAACCTAATAGCGGGCAGAGGTGCTCTGCAATCTCTGCGCCCAGTTCTGAATGATCCCCCCCGCGTCCTTTAGCCATATCATGAAATAGAACAGCCACCAGCAGAGCTTGCCGGGAATTCAATTCACGAACCAGACGAGTGGCAACAGGCGCCATATCTTTTAAGACGCCTTGTTCAATATCATTGATATTTCCAACTGCCTTAATTGTGTGTTCGTCAACGGTATAGCTGTGATACATGTCAAACTGCATCATCCCGACAATTCGGCCAAAATCTGGCAGATATTTGCCTAGCCATCCTGACTCATTCATGAGCCGGAGAACCCGCTCGGGATTGTGTTTATCTGCCAGAACAGATAAAAACCGCCCATGTGTTTTGAGAGATTGAAGCTCTGCTGTCGTCAATGAACGTACAGCACGGGTTAGTCGGCGTAGACTGTCAGGGTGGATATCAAGTTCATGGATTTGCGCTAGATAGAACAACTCGCAAATCAAATCCTTATTGTCACGAAAACGCATATTTTCAGGTAAATGAAGTCGTTCACCTTCTAGTGTGAATGGCTTGATATTCAGGCGCTGCGCAACACCTGCTACCCATAATTTGCGTAAGCTGAGACGTGGACGCTGATCAAAATCGGTCGCCAGGGCCGCACAGAAAATCCGTGTCAGATTGCCAACCTGACGGGCAGCCAGATAATAGCGTTTCATAAACCGCTCAACACCCCGCAACCCTGACCGGTCAGCAAATCCCATCAGCGGCGCGAGCTGCATTTGCGCATCAAAGGTAAGCCTGTCATCCTCACGGCCATGATGTTGATGCAGAAAACACCGCACAGTCCATAAAAATCGTTGCGAAGAGGCAAATGCCCGCGCTTCAGATGTCCGCAGAATACCCGCACCCAGAACACCGCGAACATGATCCAGCCGATAAGCATATTTTGAGATCCAGAATAGGGTGTGCAAGTCACGTAATCCGCCCTTACCATCTTTCACATTTGGTTCAACAGCATAACGCGTCCCACCAAACCGGGCATGGCGCTGATCACGCTCGGCTAACTTAGCTTCTACAAAATTGCCTGCTGGCTGGTAAGCAACCCAATGTTTAAAAGTGCTCAGCATCTGCTCAGAAACTGAGGTGGCACCGGCAATGCTGCGCATTTCCAAAAGCGAAGTACAGATAGTTATATCCTCACCGGCTGCTGCAATATTCTGGTGAACTGTGCGGCTTGCATGTCCGACCACCAAACCCAGATCCCAGAGCATATATAAGATAAATTCGACAAACTCAGCATCAGATTTCTTATGCCTTTGCGGCATCACAAACAGAAGGTCAATATCGCTAAGCGGAGCCAGCTCACCACGGCCATATCCACCGACAGCCATAAGCGCAAACCGAGCTTTGGTTTCAAATACATAATTTTCGGCAGCAGCAACAAGGCCGCCAATCAACTGGTCAATCAAAATGGCATGAGCGCCAACATAAACCGCACCATCCCTATCGCGCATAAGACCAGCTTCAAGAGCCTTTCGTCCTTCTGACAATTTAAACTTACTTAAACTGAGAAGCGCGGCCTTCTGATCCAATTTCGTCTGTTTTCCTGAATAGATGGTAGAGATTTCTTCTGCAAAAAGCTGTGTATCCAAAATTTGGATTTCGCCCGCACGCTCCTTATCTCTGACCAGCTCGTGCGGGGAAAGCCATCTCTGCCACAAAGGAATGGCAGAAACTTTTTCTATCTGTATGGGGGATAAGGGCAAACTGTTCTCCTCAAGAGGCCTTACCTGCCTGATTTATCATATTCAGCCTTCAGCTCATATAACAGGCTCAACGCCTTACGGGGCGAGAATGCGTCTGGCTCCAGTTCATCCAGCATTTCACCCAAGCGTTCTGACACAGTTACCTGACCAGTTGGCAAACAGGTTGTGCTTTCAGATTTCAACATATCAAATAAAGGCAGCATGTCTGCTGCATTGTTGTCCTGCGACAGGGTTTCCAGCTGCTGGACAAGGGCAGCAGCACGGTGAATGACAGCAGAAGGGAGACCAGCTAATTTCGCGACATGTACTCCATATGATTTATCGGCTGCCCCGGCGGCAACCTGATGCAAGAACACAATGTCACCCTTCCATTCTTTGACCTGCATTGCGTAAATCTGTAGCCTTTTCAGCTGGCTCTGCAGACTAGTCAGCTCATGATAATGCGTGGCAAAAAGTGTCCGGCAACAGTTCTGATTGTGCAGATGTTCAAGGCAGGCCCAGGCAATAGCCAACCCATCCCAAGTGGCTGTACCTCTGCCAATCTCATCAAGAATAACCAGCGATTTCTCTGTTGACTGGTTAAGAATTGCGGCAGTTTCAACCATTTCCACCATGAAAGTTGACTGGCCACGGGCCAAATCATCAGATGCACCCACCCGGCTGAACAGTTTGTCAATAATGCCAATCTCAGCCTTGGTAGCAGGCACAAATAATCCAGCCTGAGCCAGAATGGCAATATGCGCATTCTGGCGTAAATAGGTGGATTTACCAGCCATATTTGGGCCTGTCAGAAGCCTGAGATTTGCCTGTGGCGAAAGCTGGCAGTCATTTGCAATAAAAGGCGAAGAGGCCGGCAGTGCCTGTTCGACAACCGGATGCCGGCCAGCTTCAATTGTGAAGTCCATATCGTCAGTCAGCAAAGGGCGTGTATAGTTATGCCGTTCCGCCAGACGTGCTGTCGCCTGCGCAATATCGAGACAGGCCAGCGCATGGGCAGCCTCACAGATTTGCCCAGATGCTTGACAGATTTTATCTGCAAGCTCTACAAACAGCTCAGTTTCAAGCGCAATTGCGCGATCGGCCGCTGTGCTGAGCTGCTTTTCAAGTTCAGATAAAACTGTCGTTGTGAATCTGACAGACTGAGCTGTGGTCTGACGGTGAATAAAGTTTTCATTGCCAAGCAGTTTTTCGCCATGCGCGGCACGGACGTCAATATGATAACCCAGCACATTATTATGTTTGATCTTCAGAGACGAAATGCCTGTTTGTTCTGCATAATCAGCCTGCAACCCAGCAATCAGGCGGCGGCTTTCATCACGCATCTGCCGTAGATGATCCAACTCGCTATTATATCCTTTCAGGATAAAGCCGCCATCCCTGATCAGAAGTGGCAGTTCATCTGCCAGTGCAGGCAAAATTTGATCACCCAGCTGGGCGGGTTCCTGGGCAACTGTGCATAATCTGGCAATTTCATCATTCATATCAATGTGGTCTGAGGAAAGGCAGCTTGTAGCAATCTGTCTGGCCCCACACAGTCCCTCAACCAGACTGGCGAGATCGCGTGGCCCACCTCTGCCTGAGACGATGCGTGATAAAGACCTGTCCAAATCAGGAATCAATTTCATATAATCTGACATCTGCTGACACAGAACCGGCTGATCACAAAACCAACTGGCAAGACCTAGGCGAAGCTCAATCTGAGATCGGTCAGTCAGAGGCGCAGAAATGCGGCTGTGCAGCAAGCGTGCGCCAGCAGCCGTGTGGGTGAAATCAATCGCGTGAAGCAAGCTGCCTGCCCGCTCACCAGACAGGGTATGTGTCAGCTCTAGTGACTTTCGTGTTGCTGCATCAATATCCATAAAGGCCTGTTTTAACAGGATGGTTGGAGGGGACAGACGTGGCATCTGTTGTAGCTGAGTTCGTTGCAAATAGGCCAACAACCCCCCTGTAGCTGACAACATTGGTGGGGTGAACTGGCCAAACCCCTGCAACGTGGAAACTCCATAAAAGTCAGCCAGCCTGGCTGTTGCTTTTTTATGATCAAAGAAAGCTGAGGCTTCTGCTGATAGGTGGTAATGCAAGGGCAAATCTGATTGAAGAAAGCCCATCCGTTCACCCAGATCATCAGCATAAATCAGCTCTGCAGCCTGAAGCCTTGCAAGAACAGTTTCGATTTCAGATTCAGTGCAAGGCTGTACAAAAAAGTCGCCAGTGGACATATCTGCCCAGGCAATTGCTAGTTCAGCTGACACCCGTCCAATCGCAGCCAGAAAATTATGCTGCTGTGCTTGCAGCAACTCATCTTCCTGCAGCGTGCCCGGTGTAACCACTCGGACAACATCACGCGGCAAAGGCCCTTTTCCACCTCTCTTCTTAAAAGTTTCAGGGGTTTCAGACTGCTCACAAATCGCCACCTTGTGCCCCTTTTGAATTAATCTGGCCAGATACCCATCCAACGCATGAACCGGCACACCACACATAGCAATATCACGACCCTCTATTTTCCCTCTGTGGGTCAGTGCAATACCAAGGGCTTCAGCAGCCACTTCCGCATCATGAAAAAACATTTCATAAAAATCACCCATTCTGTAAAACAACAGCATCTCCTGATACTGTTCCTTCACAGAGATATACTGAGCCATCATTGGGGTGAGTCTGGCCTGTTTTGCAGTTATTATATCAAGCGCATTCATCGTGGTTCATCTGGACTTGAATATCTCCGTCAAAGCATTACGCTATATCTTATCGTTTTACCCGTCTTTTTTAACTTCTGTAGCGAATTCTCATGAAAAAGTCACTCAAACAGGACGCCTTAAATTTTCACGCAACAGGCCGTCCTGGCAAGCTTGAAATTACACCTACAAAGCCGCTAACAACGCAGCGGGACTTGTCACTTGCCTATTCACCTGGCGTTGCTGAGCCCTGCCTTGCAATTAAGGTGTCAGCGGATAAGGCTTATGACTATACCGCAAAAGGCAACCTAGTTGCGGTAATTTCCAATGGCACAGCTGTTCTGGGTTTAGGGAATATCGGTGCGGGCGCCTCAAAGCCTGTGATGGAAGGCAAGGCTGTTCTTTTTAAGAAGTTTGCTGACATTGATGGTGTTGATCTTGAACTGGATACTGAAGACGTTGACCGTTTTGTTGATGCGGTTAGCTTGCTTGGACCATCATTTGGCGGCATAAATTTGGAAGATATCAAGTCACCTGAATGTTTCATTATTGAGCAGCGGTTACGTGAGGTGATGGATATTCCTGTGTTTCATGATGACCAACATGGCACAGCGATTATTGCGGCAGCAGGTCTGATTAATGCGCTCCATCTGACTGG
>CEOK01132144.1_pt1 | contig 10532 bp, 9 predicted proteins | sample 427001 | NCBI WGS metagenome assembly CEOK01 (sample SAMEA2591108, study PRJEB7988) | marine metagenome | isolation source: saline water (ENVO:00002010), including | reverse complement strand
TACATAGCAATGCTATCCGGTTTGTCATTTCTTGGTGTTGGATTAACTCCTGCAGATTTATATTTCCATGAACATGTATTTTTTGTAATTGTTGGATTTAGATCCATGGTGCCTGCGATGGTTTTCCTTACCCTTGCTTTTTTCTTTAGTCCTGTAAGCAATAAATACACAGTAGCTTCAGTAATGTTTCTCTTATCAATTACACTATATGCTTTTTTTGAAACTTCAGATCCTCCTGATGTGAGCCCAAGAGAGAATCTTGAATTATTTAAAGAATCAGTTTCTTACAATAGAATGGTCATATCCGTAATCGCTCAAAAGGTTATTACTCTGATTTCTTTTGTAAGTTTCTTTGTTTTCACTTATGGGTTTTATCAATTATCTTTACTTAAGAAATAGAAGGCTTCTTATCGATCCAAGGATTTGCTTGCTCCAATTGGGAAGCTAAATCAATTAAAACTGATTCTTCTGCGTATCGACCTGCAAACTGCACGCCCAAAGGAAGATTATTATTAGTATAAAATGTAGGCAATGATATAGAAGGTTGACCTGTAACATTTTGAAGTACTGCATCAGGAGAGTACCAATAATTTTCGATTATATTTTTATTTAAAAAAGGATCACGTATAAATGGTATTCTAAACAAAAATCCTAATCTTAAAGCCATTAGAATCTCATTTTGAATATTATTAATTTTTTTTGGCCTCAGTTCACCAAGCAATGGTGCTGATTGCGATATAATTGGTAAAATTACAGCATCATAATCATTTGTTTGTTGCATTACATCTCTTGATATTTTTTGAATAGTATAACGAGCCCATGCATAATCTTTACCTCTAAAGCTTTTTCCAAGATAATTAAGTGCTCTTGAAGCAGTTTCAACTTCACTTTTTTTAAAAGATCTTCCAACAAGATCCTTAAGTTCATTAAACATCTGAGATACATGAGATGAAATTATAATTGCAAATGCTCTTGATAATAACAAACCATCATAATCAATATTACACTCCTCAACATTATGACCGATGCTTTCACATAGTTTTGCATTATGCATAACAGCATTTTTTGCATCAGATGTTATTGTTATTGGAAGTCTTGACTCAGTATTGAAGCCAATTTTATATTTTTTATTAGCATTCAATGAATTTATTAAGCTACCTTTTTCATAATGAACAGAATAGGGATCACCGATTTCTGAGCTAAATAATTCATTATACATATATGCAGTATCTCGAACAGTTCGAGATAGAATTCCAGAATGCGTAAGTCCTCCCCATTTATCTCCATGAGATGGAGAAAATGATATTCTTCCTCGAGTAGGTTTTAAACCTACTGTGCCACACGTAGCTGCCGGTATTCTAATAGAGCCACCTCCATCACTCGCATGCGCAATAGGCACTGCTCTAGATGCAACTGCAGATCCAGCGCCTCCACTTGAACCACCTGTGGATCGTTCTCTATCCCATGGATTACGTGTTGGTTTGAATGCCTTTGGCTCTGTTGTAATCATTAATCCAAATTCAGGAGTTGCAGACTTACCGCAGATAAGAGTTCCTGAATTCGTAAATTTCTTAGATAAGCTATTATTAAATTTCATTGGGATATCTTTTAGGTAATTACTTCCTTGCATCATTGGAACACTATATAAAGCACTGTCCATATCCTTCATCAGCATAGGAACGCCTGCAAAGGGACCATTTAAGTCCTTATTGCGATTCAGAGATTCCATAGCGAAATGATAGGTCTTTTGATGCATGAAGTTTAATTTTGGATCTAACTGTTCGATTAAATCAATGGCTGTATCCAAGGCATCTATAGCTTGAATCTTTTTAGATTTTATCAACTCAGCAATTCCTACGGCATCAAAATCGGTATATTCTTTGAAAATAGGCATAAATAATTATAAATAAGATTTTTTTATGGTATTCTTTAAATTAATTTTGAAAAGTAATAATTATATTTAATGTCATTAATTAAACGATATTTTTTTACTGGTTTACTTGTTTCGGCTCCAATCGGGGCAACAATCTATATCACTATTTTTATTGTTGAGTTTATTTCTGGTCTTGTTCCTGATCGGTTTAACCCTAATAATTTATTACCTGAATTTATTGGATATAAAATTCCAGGATTAGAGTTATTAATTGCATTTTTGACCTTTATTTTTTTAGGTGCAATTTTTTCAACATTATTTGGAAGATCGTTATTAAATTATTTTGATAATCTAATCACAAGAATCCCTTTTGCTGGGAATGTATATAAGGCGATCAAACAAATAACTGAAACTTTTTCAAATGCAGATGCCGCTTATCAGAAGGTAGTTTTAATAGAATATCCAAGAAAAGGAGTTCATGCCATTGGCTTTATGACAGGAAGCACGAAGGGTGAAATAAAAACAAAGACCAATAAAGAGATGGTTAATGTTTTCGTGCCAACAACTCCAAATCCAACTTCGGGATTTCTATTACTATTTCCCATAGAAGATGTGATTGAACTTGATATGTCTGTAGAAGATGCAATTAAACTTGTTGTATCTGCTGGTCTTGTCATTCCAAATGAATAATCATCCAGATTTTAAATAATCAATTGCCACTTCATTTTTAAATAAATGTAATAATATTCGAAGAGATTTTCCTTTATCAGACTTTAAATTAGGATCGTTTTCAATAATTGATACGGCTTCTGATCTTGCTAATTTTAGTAAATCTTTATGTACATCTAAATTGGACAATTTAAATTCAGGCAATCCGCTTTGTCTTGCGCCCAAGATTTCACCTGCGCCCCTAATATCAAGATCTTCTTCTGCGATTTTAAATCCATCATTTGTTTCTTTCATTATTTTAAGTCTTTTTTTGGCGGTATCACTTAATGGGCTGGTGAACAACAATATACAACTTGATTGCTTTTTACCTCTTCCAACACGCCCTCTTAACTGATGTAATTGAGATAAACCAAAGCGTTCTGCATTTTCAATAACCATTAATGTTGCATCAGGATCATCTATTCCAACTTCAATGACTGATGTGGCTATTAATATCTTAATATCTCCATCTTTAAACTTAGACATGATATCGTTTTTTTCTTCTTGTTTCATTTTACCATGAACCATACCAACATCTTTACTTGAATAGTAACTTGATAAATCCTTCAACCTATTTTTTACTGATTGCAATTCCAATTTGTCTGAATCATCAACCAAAGGACAGACCCAGTAAATCTTTTCACCATTTTTAATTTTTTTTAACAGCGCTGACTTTAGTTGATTAATTTTGTTAATATTAACTGATTTTGTTACGATATCTTTCCTATGAATTGGCTTACTTTTTATTTTTGATATATCCATATCTCCATAGGATGCTAATTCTAAAGTTCTTGGAATAGGGGTTGCAGTCATTAATAAGATATCACATTCATTTCCTACTTTTTCACTCAACATAATTCTTTGATGAACTCCAAATTTATGTTGTTCATCAATTACAATAAGGCCAACATTATCTATTTCTACTTTTTCCTGAAAAAGAGCATGAGTTCCTATCAATATATCAGCTTCAAAATTATGCTCTTTTCTTGTTGATGATGTAATCAATGAACAATTAAGATCCATCTTCGATGCATATTGATTGATTGTATTGTAGTGTTGCTCAGCAAGTAATTCAGTAGGGGCCATGAAAATTGATTTTTTACCATTCTCAGAAACTTGTAATATTGAAAATAATGAAACAATTGTTTTACCGCTACCCACATCACCTTGTATAAGTCGAAGCATTTTCGTGGGTGATGAGAGGTCATCTGAAATTTCTTTAATCGTTTTTATTTGATCTTGAGTTAATTCAAAATCAAGAATGGATTTCAATTCATTTATTAATTTATTAGATGGTTTAAGAACATTTCCTTTTATTTTATTAATTTTTTGTTTAATCAATCTGATTGTAAGTTGGTGTGATAAAAGTTCATCAAAAGCTAATCGTTCCAGATATGGACTCTGATTTATCTCAAGGGCTTCACTAGGGTTATGAAGTTCATCAAGACTTTTTTTCCAGGGATGCCAATTCCTATCTGTCATTAATTTATCATCAAGCCATTCAGGTAGACTGCTTGTTTGAGATAAGGTCGTATTAATTGCTTTCCTGAGTGATTTTGATGTTAATCCAGACGTTAATGGGTAAATAGTTTCAATTGTTTTGACAGAGTCTATGTCTTCTAAGCTCGCTATATGATGTGGATGGGTAATTTGAAAACTATCTTTATATTCCTCAATTTTTCCACTTATTACTTTTTGACTTCCAACAGACAGCATCTGCCTTAAATAGGGACCTCGTATATTGAAATATACTAAGGACATAATTCCAGTTTCATCAGAACATATGACTCGGTAAGGCATTCTTTTATTAAATGCTGGTACGTGTTTTTCAATTGTCACTATTATTGTTGCGATTTCTCCACTCTTGAGATTAGCAATTTTAGGGCTATTTCTTCTATCAATGATAGCTACTGGACGATGGAATAGTAGATCTATTAAATATCTACCGCATAATCTTTCTATTAGTTTTGCGTATTTTGGACCTATTCCTTTTATCGTAATAATATTAGAAAATAGGTTGTATAGAATTTTGGGTCTCATATAAGTAGTTAATAAATTAATAGAATATCATGGAAAATATAGAAATATTTAGAAAAAAACTTCTTTATAAAGCTTCACATAGAGGCACTAAGGAAATGGATATCTTAATGGGCAACTTTGCTGATAAATTTATTCAATTATTCGATGATCATGAACTATCATTGTTAGATATTTTATTAGATCAAGATGATGATCATATTTATAAAATCATATTAAAAAAAACTCCTATACCAGAGAATATAGATAATAGAGTCACTAAACTTCTTATCGATTTTGCAAATACTATTAATGAATAGTATCGCAAAAAAAAATATCGTAGTAGAAAATAATCTTATCTTAGAAAGTGATGGTCATTTTAAATATGAGAGTTACATCAATTTCTTATCAGAAATCGGATATGCCCGCGTCAGTACAGTTAATCATCTTGGAGAATTCTCTGTAAAGGGAGATATTATTGATATATTTCCATCTGAGTTTAAAGAGCCCGTTAGGTTAAGTATATTTGGTGATACCATTGAGTCTATAAGCACGTTTGACCTTAAAACTAAGCTTAATAAGGACCCATTAAAAAGAGTGGTTGTTAAGCCACATGATGAAAAAAATTTTAATAAAAGAAAAAGAGAAATTTCTGCAAATACTTTTTTAACTGATATCAGTTCATTCGATATTGATGATCTTATTGTTCACGTCGATCATGGCATTGGTCAATTTCAAGGTTTGAAAACTCTTAATATTCTTGATTCAGACCATGATTGCATTGAAATTAGATATCAGAATAGTGATAAGTTATTTATTCCTGTAGAAAATATTGAACTGCTTAGTAAATATGGAGGTAGTTTAATTGTCGAATTAGATCGATTGGGTGCATCAAGTTGGCAATTAAGAAAAGCAAACGCTAAAAATAAAATAAAAGATATCGCCGGTACTTTAATTCAAACTGCAGCAGAACGTGAGCTACGTTCAGCAAAAAAATTTAAAACTCAGGAGCCTTATTATTCAAATTTTGTAAATGAATTTGAACATGATGAGACAGAAGATCAGAACAGATCTATTTCAGATATTCTTCATGATTTAAACAGAGGAATACCAATGGATCGTCTTATTTGCGGTGATGTGGGGTACGGAAAGACAGAGGTTGCTGTGAGAGCTGCTTTTAATGTTGCATTAAGTGGATATCAAGTTGCTATATTGGTACCAACAACTTTATTATGCAGGCAGCATTTTGAAACGTTTACAAAAAGATTTGAAAATACTCCAATAAAAATTCGTCAAATATCTCGCCTCGTTAAATCAAAAGATGCAAAAAATATTATTGAAGAAGTTAATAATGGAGAAGTAGATATTATTATTGGAACCCATGCTTTATTGAGTGAAAAAATAAAATTTAACAACTTGGGCATGCTTATTCTTGATGAGGAGCAACACTTTGGTGTGACTCAGAAAGAAAAAATTAAAAAGATTAAATCAGATATTCATGTCCTTTCATTAACGGCAACACCTATACCGAGAACCCTTGAAATGTCTCTTGTTGGATTGCGAGAATTATCAATCATTTCAACTTCTCCTGTAAATCGCAAAGACATTATTACAGATGTAATGAATTTTGATTCATTGGCCATAAGCAAGGCAATTAAAAAAGAAATAGAGAGAAGAGGCCAAGTATTCATTGTGTGTCCAAGAATATCAGATATTACAGAAGTTGAAGATTTTTTGAAGTCATATTGTTCAGGTGTAAAATATAAAATTGCTAATGGTCAGATGAAAGCTGAAGACTTGGAAGATGTAATGATGGAATTTTATAATAATGAATTTTCAGTTTTATTATCAACATCAATAATAGAGTCGGGTCTTGATATTTCAACTGCAAACACAATTATAATTATTAAAGCAGATAAGTTTGGAACATCACAATTACATCAATTAAGAGGAAGAGTAGGGCGATCCAATACGGAGGCTTTTTGTTACTATACAGTTCCCGATCTTGATTTAATTACTGATAATGCTTCCAAAAGATTGGATCTATTAAAAAGATTGAATAGCCTTGGGTCAGGATTTCAACTTGCAAGTCATGATTTAGATTTACGAGGATCAGGAAATATAATTGGTGATGAGCAGTCAGGCCATATAAGAGAAATTGGTTTAGAGTTATATCACCGACTTTTAAGAGAAAAAATAAGTGATCTTAAAAACGAAGACTCCTTATCAAATGATTCTGAATGGTCACCTCAAATAAATTTAGGACTAACTGTTTTAATTCCTGAAAAATACATGCCAAATTTAAATAGTCGATTACATTATTATAAAAAACTTGCATACGCATTGGATAAGAGTGAACTAAGTTTCATTTCTGATGATATAAAAAATCAATATGGCGAATTACCTGAATCAATAGAACATCTGTTAAAGATCACAAATCTTCGTATATCATGTAAGACTCTCAATATAGAAAAAATTGAAATGGGTCAAAAGGGTGCTGTTATTAAATTTAGAAAAAACAGATTTGATAAAATACCCGAATTAATATCATTGATTGCACGCAAAGGAGATAAAATCAAAATGAGACAGGATGAATCTGTTGTTTATAAGTTTTTCACGAACGATAAGTCGAATAACATTAAAGAAATTACAGATTTTATTGGTGAATTAGAGGAATTATAGATTAATATTATTCTATGGGTGCGCTTAGTGGGTATAAAATTATTGAACTTTCCGGTATAGGTCCTGGGCCTTTATGTGGAATGCTGTTGGCTGATCTAGGAGCTGAAGTTATCCGCATTGATAGGATGAAAACTTCTTTGCCACCAACACCTCAAAAATTTGATATTACAGGTCGAAATAAAAAATCAATTTGTCTTAATCTTAAAGAAGATCAGTCAAAAGAAATCTTTTTTAAATTAATTAAGGATGCTGATGCATTAATTGAAGGATATAGACCTGGTGTGATGGAAAAATTAGGTTTAGGACCTGATGAATGCTTAAAAGTTAATGAGAGACTTGTATATGGAAGAATTACAGGATGGGGACAAGATGGACCTTTAGCAAAAAATGCTGGTCATGATATTAATTACATAGCTTTGGCTGGCGCCCTCTATTCAATGAGCGGTGATAAGCCCACAATACCTCTAAATTTAATAGGTGATTATGCTGGTGGCTCGATGTTTTTGGCATTCGGTGTCTGTTCTGCGATGCTCTCTGTTAATAAAACAGGAAAAGGTCAGGTTGTTGATGCCGCAATGATTGATGGAGTTTCTTCTTTAATGTCTATGTTTTACTCTCTGAGCCAAAGCAATATTTGGAATGTAGCTGCACGAGGTTCAAATATATTTGATGGTGGGGCACATTTCTATCAAACCTACAAAACTAAAGACGATAAATTTGTTTCATTTGGATCGCTTGAGCCTCAATTTTATTCAATACTAGTTGATAAATTAGATTTAGATGAAAAATTTAATAATCAAATGGATATAAGTAATTGGAACAACTTTAAAGATGAAATTCAAAAAAAGATCATTTTAAAAACGAGAAATGAATGGGATGAAATATTTCTAAATACAGATGTTTGTTATTCTCCTGTATTGTCTATTGATGAAACTCATGAGAATGATCATATGAAGAAAAGAAATAATTTCTTAACTATTAATGATGTGATTCAACCAGCTCCTGCACCTAGATTTTCAAACACAAAATCGTCCGAGCCAAAACAAGCCCCTAAAATTGGGGAAGATAATAATGAGATTTTATTAAATTTGGGCTATAAAGATGATGATATTTCCAAATTAAAAAAAGATAATATAATAAATTAATATGCCAAGTTTTGATGTTGTCAGTAAATTAGATATGCAAGAAATAGATAATTCTATTTCAAACTCAATGAAAGAGATAACTCAACGATATGACTTTAAAGGTTCAAATTCAAAAATTGAAAGAACTGATAAAACCATAACTCTAACTACTGAAGATGAATTAAAAGCAAAACAAGTGCTTGATATTCTTAATGGACACATCATTAAGAGAAACGTTGATACGCGTTCTATTAAGCTTAAGAATTCTGAGTCTGCATCCGGTAATACCATCAGACAAACATTCGATTTAATTGAAGGCGTTGATCAAGATATATCTAAAAAAATTATATCAACGATCAAGTCATCAAAAATGAAGGTACAAGTTAAAATTCAGGGTAATGAGTTAAGAGTTTCTGGTGCAAAAAGAGATAATTTACAAGAGGCAATTCAAATTATTAAAGACCTCGATCTTTCTGTCCCCCTTCAGTATGTTAATTTTAGAGACTAATGAATTCTATTAGTTTTAAGCAATTATTAGCAATATTATATCGTATCTTTACTTTTCCAGTATTAGCAATAATCATTGTGCTTGGGATGATTTTTATACTTGTATTTATTTAAAAGTTGTAAAAAAAAATAACTAATTGTAAGATATAGTAATGTTAAAAAAATTTGTATTATCTATAGTTTTTCTTAGCTCTGTATTTTTGTTTTCAAGTATTAACTCATATGGTCAAGTAATTACAGGCGCAATAAAAAATCTTTATATGATTGCTGAATTACCAATTCCAAATTCTGATCGATCTTATGAATTAAAAGTATTTGAGAAAATTAATGATGATGGATCGTTTGAAGAGTTAGAATATTCCGAGTCAATGAATTACGAAGGCAGTTATACAGTTCAAATATCAGCTGGATCTGGTGGACTTCAAACTATTTCAACTACAGTTTTAGTATCAGGAGATGAATTAGATTATAGGAAAAATTTTAGTGTTTGTAATAATGAAATTAATCAAGAGTTCTTATTGCATAAAGATTATGAAAGTTCTTCGTATGGCTTTAGCGAAGAATGTGTCTGGAAATTTTCAGATTTTAATCAGTTTCAAGTATACTATGCTGAATGCGATGATATTTGTGTTGATTATAGTTACGTATTTGACCTTAATAGATTTAAATCAACCGATGAAGACGTATTAAAGGAGTATGGTTTTCAGTTTTTGGATAATGTTGGTGGAGCTTTTATTGGTGGAAATCCATTTTATTCAATGGATTTTGAAAAAGAATACGTTAATTTTTAAATATTATAATTTTTTATCAATATAAATTATCTCTATTTTTATTCCTAATATTTAATAGAATTTTTCTTTTAATTTTAAAAGGAGTATCAAATGTTACATATAAGTAAATGGGAGAGGCATAGTAATGCATCAAGAGATGCGCTAGGAACTGCGGCCTTAAATCTTTGTAAAAATGCGAAATCTAAAGATGGTGTTCATAGTGCTAAGTTCTATTGGCCTAATCCAAATTTAATTGCAATCATTATTGAAGCTGAGACTGGATCTTGGGGAATCGCAGCTGAGCCAGATGGATCTACAATGAAATCATTTTTTGATTTAGCTGATGCAGCTTCTTGTGTCATGGATGAAACTTGGGTAGATGCAAGCTTGGGCCAGAAAAGATCTGATAAAGCGTCTTAGGAATATTATTTATTTATAATTTTCATTCTCTTGGCAATCATTTTATCTGCCATGCGCTTTGGAAATAATTGAAGCATTATATTTTGAATCCTAGTTGGATCAATTCGGTAACGTGTCTTATTTTTTGAATTTTCAATAATTGATAAGGCACGTTCAGCTATAACACTTGGTTCACAACCTGCTTGTTCCATTTTTTCTGTCATTTTCATTGCTCTTGATACGGACTCTCTAAAGTCTGAATTGTCATATCGTTTAACTTCATCTTTTTGATTTATCTTTTTCCAAATTGGTGTTTTAACTGGCCCTGGTGCAATAACAACCACATCTATTCCATACATTAATAATTCACGTCTTATGCCTTCTGAAAAACCTTCTAAGCCAAACTTACTCATATTATAGGCGGACATAAAAGGCATTCCTATTTCACCTGAA
>CEOK01195225.1_pt1 | contig 10534 bp, 7 predicted proteins | sample 427001 | NCBI WGS metagenome assembly CEOK01 (sample SAMEA2591108, study PRJEB7988) | marine metagenome | isolation source: saline water (ENVO:00002010), including | reverse complement strand
AACATTGGAACTTCTTCCTTTAAGTCTATTCTTAAAGCATCTGGGAAAATTCGAACTACTTTTGCTTCAAGCACCTGATCGAAATGTTCCAAACTATGCTTCATTTCAAAGATATTAATATCCATCAATTGCATAGTGCGATTAATTTGAATCACCTTACTAAGCCATGTTTCATCAAGGACTCCGTCTGTATAAAATAATACCCTTTTCACATAGCCGTCAGTATTCTTCACTTCTAGACCTTTTTCTGATGAAATACCGTCAAAAACAAAATCTTTTAAGAAGAAAAATACAGCGATAAAACTCACTGCAACCAGAGCCCACTTTATAAACGGCCTAATTCTGCGATAAATAGACGTAAAAGTAGTAATACGACTCGAATGAATATTTGCATCTTTTAGATTATGCCAGCTTTGATCGCCTTTGTAAGTTACAGACTTATTACTTTTCTTAGGAAACTTCATAAAATCGTACTTTATATATGATTGAATCGTTTTATTCCATAAGAAAGCATTGTTTCAATTAAAGTATCAAAATCAATACCTTCGGCCGCTGCTGATTTAGGCAAAAGACTTTGTGGAGTCATTCCAGGAATGGTATTCACTTCTAAAAAGTAAGGAGTATCCCCTTCTAAAATAAAATCGATGCGAGCAAAGTCACGACACCCACAACTTTCGAATATTGCCTCCGCTTCAGATTTAATTCTATCGGTAATCTCACGAGGTAATTCCGCAGGACATAGATACTGAGTAGACTCGGATAGGTACTTAGTATCGTAATCATAACACTCTTTTGAATGTTTTATTTCAACCACCTCCAAGGCTTTACCACCCAGTAACCCAATAGTTAATTCTCGGCCCTTTAGCCTACGCTCTACTAGCCAATTTCCCGAATTAATTTTTGATAAAGCCACTCCCATCGATGAACGATTTTCAATTAGACTCAGTCCATAACTACTTCCAGAATCCCTCGGTTTTAGGACTAAAGAGCTTCCTAATTCTTTGATAATATCGTCGGCAATCGGTATTGAATTTGCATCAAAGCAGAGCGATTCCGCAGTTCTCACTCCCAAAGCTTCTGCACACTTCTTAGCCAACATTTTATCCATACACAAAGCACTTGCTGTGGCATCACTCCCAACAAACTCAATTCCCCTTTCTGATAAACTATTTTGCAATGCACCGTCTTCACCAAAAGTACCATGAATCATGGGGAAAACAATATGAGAATCTGAATCGATCCAATCTGGAATATTACGATCCTCAAGGCATATTGCTTCAACTGAATATTTTAATTTCAGGGAATTAATTACCTTGTCACCACTCTTCAAAGACACCTCACGCTCTTCACCAAAACCGCCATAAAGCACAACAATAGCTTTCAAAGATTTCATATTCTTGTTTAATTAGATCTCCCTTCATCACCCAAGCTCTTCAAAACCTCATCCCCAAGAATTAAAACTTCAGGTTCTAAATCAATACCCCGTTCCTCTTTAACTCGTTTTTGAATCAAAGCGATCAAAGATTCTACGTCCTTAGAAGTTGATCCACCTCGATTAATGATAAAATTTCCGTGCTTATCCGATACCTCAGCGCCTCCCACGCTCATGTTCTTTAAACCCAATTCATCAATTAAGCGCCCTGCGTATTCATTATCTGGATTTTTAAAAATACACCCCGCACTCGGAGCAACTGGTTGACTTCCTTTGCGCACATCTGAATAAGAATCCATCCTTTCACGAATTGAATCACTCGCTTGAACTTCACCCAATTTTAATACAGCTCCTAGTGCGATACCATCTGCAATCTCACGAACCTTACGATATTCAATGGTGAATCCATCACGTTCTATTTCCTCTACTTTCGAAGTACTGTTAACCATTAAAACACGTTCTACTACATCAAAGGTCCATCGGCCCATTGCTCCAGCATTCATTCGTAAAGCGCCCCCTAAAGTTCCAGGTATTCCCTCAAGAAATTCAAAGCCAGAAAAGCCTAATTTAGCAACCTTACCACACAATTCTTTTAAACGTACTCCGCAACCTACCCAAATATGTGAATCATCTATTCTACGAATGCTTTGCCAATTTTTATGGTTAAAACGCATAACTAAACCATTGTATCCTCTATCCGAAACTAAAACATTTGAGCCCCTTCCTAGACAGAAGTAAGGGAGTCCAAATAAGCGTGAGGATTGGATCAAAGCAAGGACATCTGGAATACTTGAAGGCTCTGCGTAATATTCAGACATACCCCCAATTTTAAAAGTTGTTTTAGCTGCTAAAGTTTCAGATACCTTTAAAACACAGTCGGGTGAAACTTTCTTTTCTGTGTATGCAAGCCAAGCACTTTGTTGATTCGAGTTTTCATACAATGCACAAAATGCATGAGCAAATTCATTGATCGAACCCGCCCCCATAAATAATAACACCCTCTCTTTGTTGTTCGATTGTTTTGAGAAAGTTGATATAAGCTCACCAAGACCTTCTTGATTAAGACTCAATTTCTTCGATGATATATTATCAAATAAAGCAACGAGATCGGTGGTCATACCTCCTTCACACTCTGATTCAAAGGCCGAATAAACAGGTAAGAGAAAAACATTATCTGCTCCTGATAATGATTGAACAAAATCTTTATCAAAAGCTTTTGTTCGTGAATAGCGATGTGGCTGAAAAACCACTGTCAAATCTGAAGCTGTATATTTTTCCTTAATTGCTTTTATCAAGATATCAATTTCCGAAGGATGATGTGCATAATCTTCGAGAACTAAAAGTCGTTCTTTCGAAAGCAAGACACTCTGCCTTCGCTTCACTCCAGGAAATTCATTAAATAAATCCTCTTTCTTGGGGAGTTGATTCTCAAATATTCTTAATACACTTTCAGCAAAGACTTGATTATGGCGATTAAACTCTGTGTTTGATAAATTATTTCTAGGATCTAATACCATATCCATCTCCAAAGAATTTCCACTAAACTTTGATTTCAAATCTATAAATTGGCATTTGTTTCGAAATACATCACGCGATTCAAATGTTTCAAAATTAGATGCTTCAATCAAAATTTTTGAACGAGTCTTCTGAAGTAAATCTTCAAACACCTTTTTCAAACTGTTGAAATCCTTGTAATAATCCGCATGATCCCAATCAAGATTCAACAAGACGGTAATTTCTGGATTAAATTGATTAATCGTTCCGTCACTTTCATCAATTTCAGCCAATAACCAATCCGAACTACACTCATAATAAGGTAGACTTCCGTCTTGATAACAGCCCCCAACTATAAAATTAATCGGTAAGCCCAATTTTTGTATAACATAGCCGATTAAAGCACTAGTAGTTGTCTTACCATGACTGCCAACAATCGCGATTAATTTCTTTGATTGGGCGATCTGCGCCAGCATTTTACCTCGTTTAAAACAAGGGATTTTGAGGCGCTCTGCCTCCTTTAAAAGGCGATGCGTCTTAGCAATTGCACTGGAGTAAACAACCTGATCATAAGATTCGATATCTTCAATCAATAAGGCGTCTAACAAATGTACCTTTGAGTTTGTTAAATAATCTAAAGAACTTTGTTTGAAATAATCATCATAGCCGAATATCAAATCTCCCTTTTCTGCTAACCACATAGCCAACGGAGCCATACCAGCTCCACCTACGCCAAGAAATAAAATTCGTTTTTTTGCACTCATTAACAATTAATATATCTCTGCTACCTATGATTTATCTTCCTTTTCCCTAATAACACTTTGTAAATCGTCTACTATTTCTTCCGAAGCATTCACTGCATTTAAATTCATTAAATTAAGACTGATTTGCTCTAACAAGCTGTGATTTGAAATCAAAACCTTAACCTCTTCGTACAATTTTTCTAGATTATTTTCATCGAGTAATATTCCGCCTCCTAGACTTTCATGAATTTTTGCATTAAAGAACTGATGGTTATCTGCAGCAAAAGGATATGGTACTAAAATACTCGGTACTTCGCAACGAGTTATTTCCGCAATTGCTCCAGCACCAGCTCGTGATACCACCAAATCCGCTGCCGACAAAACAGCAGCCATATTATCAGAAAAAGGTACCATTTTTATAGTTACTAATTCACCTCGACTATTTGTAGAGATATCATGACTTTCTAAGCCATTTTTTAAACCCGATATACAATAAATTGATATCCCTTCCTTAATTAATTGCTCAAAATGATCAATCACCCACTTATTTAAAACTTGAGCTCCTTGACTGCCACCAATGACAACTAGTAACGCTCCATCGCACTCCAAGCCTAATTGTCTACGTGCCTCATTTTTATCCATGGATATCATTTCTTTACGCAAAGGGTATCCAGCATGACGTACCTTTGATTTTTTTACTTCTTTAAACATCACACTTTTAGGTAAATAAATACGATAAGCAAAACCTTGTAATAATCGAACAGCTTTCCCCGCCTTCCCGTTGGCTTCATGTAAAACAATTTTAACATTTAACAACATGCCTACCAATCCAAAGCCAACTGATAAGTATCCTCCGAAAAGCACCATGACCTTTGGTTTTTTATTCCTGATCATCCTGTAAACTTTTGGCAAACTAAAGATTAATTGCTGAAAAAACTGAAGCCTCCCTAATAAACCACCAGAAAAACCTTTTCCGGGAAATCGCTCAAAGCCAATATGCCCATACTTTTGAGCAATTGCTGTATCAATCGACTTTTGACTGATGCAAAGTGTACTTGAAAAACCACGACTTTTGAACTCCTCAGCTAAAGCGATACCCGGAGATAAATGTCCTCCGGTACCTCCACAAATAATCAATACATCTGTCATAATTCTCGAACCTCTCTTAGAGGAACTTTTGACCAATGACAAAGACAATTCAGAATTACACCTATTAAAACAAACATCAAAACTAAATTTGATCCGCCATAGGAAATAAACGGCAAAGACATTCCTTTTGTAGGCAGGCAACCTGTGACAACTCCGATATTTATCAATGCCTGAAATTCAATCATTAACAAAGATCCTAATACCAATAAATATTGGTATAAATTAGGGGCATACTTTAATTGAAATAGTACCAAAATCATTAGTGTCAAAAATAGTAATACAACACCCATCGAGAAAAATAATCCTAATTCTTCTCCTATGATTGAAAAAATAAAATCGGTGTGTGCTTCTGGTAAGAAGGACATCTGCTGTTGCCCAGAACCTAATCCAACACCCTCAACGCCACCCATCCCAAAGGCAATAATTCCTTGCCATAATTGATAGCCACTATCACTTCGATTCGACTCAACATCTAAAAAAGAAGTAATACGGCTCAAACGCTCTGGGTTTAAAACGATGGCAATACAAAATAAGACAAAAGCTGAACCAGCTGTAGGGAATAAATAACGCAACTTCATCCCAGAAACAAAAAATAAAACACAGCCGACTAGACCGCAAAGAAAAGCCGTCCCGTAATCTGGCTCCAAAAAAATCAATCCAGCAAATAGTCCAAGGAGAGAAAAGGGAAAGACGAAGCCTTCTTTCCAAGTATCAAGCAAGCGCCGATTGATCGCTAAATAATGCGCTAAACAGAAGAGCAACCCTATTTTACCGATTTCCGAAACTTGTAACCGCATAAAGCCAAAATCGAGCCACCTTTGTGCCCCATTCACTTTAACTCCAATACCTGGAATTAGAACTAAAACTAAGAGTAATAATGCAGCACCAGTGATAAAAGGAACTAATGGGCGAATCCTCTCTAAATCCAACTTAAATACAAAAAAACCGATACCTAAGCCAAGCACTAGCCAAAGCATTTGCTTTTTCAGTAATGCTGTAGGGTTTGAGTGCATCGCCTGAGATGCACTGAATAAAATAATAATTCCCAGTAAAGTAAGAATTGTTACAATCAAAATAATGATAATTCCTGACGCAGGAAATCGTGTTAACGAATTGCGCCAAAAAAGATCTTTGAGCATTTTTAACTTAAGCTAAAAATTATTCTGATTGAGCAGGTACCCTTGAATAATCCACTTGAGGGACTGATTCAAAGTCAAACTCTGCTCCCTCTGTTTCCACATTTTCAACAGATTCAAGCTCGGGCTCTGCTGGCTCTACTGAAGTACTTCCCGTAATTTCTTCACCGACTGAAGTATCAATGATAGGTTTAATCACGACTTTCTCTTCAACAACAGTTTCCACAGGAGTCATCGGCTGAACCTCTACCGTTCCATCAACTGGAATCAATAATTCTCGTCCAATTAAAATAGTATCTGAACTCAAACCATTAGTTGCTTTAATCGCCGATACAGAAACATCATATTGCTTAGCAATCTTTGACAATGAATCTCCAGATACAACTCGATAGACTTGTCCCGTACCCTCAAAGTCAGTCGGCTGATAAACAGCAGCGGACTCTTTCGTTATATTCATGACTGAGTCTCCAGCCTTAGGCACCTCTAATTCCATTCCTATTCTTAAAATCGAATCTTTTGAAATCTGATTCAACTTACACAATTCATTAATCGTTGTATCAAATCGTTTGGCTAGATCCCATAAAGTGTCACCGTTTTGAACAACATAAACATCTAAAGAATCATCGACTACAGAAACTGTTAGTCCTTCATCCTCAGGTTCAAATCCACCAATATCATTAAATTCACTTAAGTCTTCACCACTTAATGCTTCATTCGCCTCATAGATAGAACCTAAGTCACTATTGATCGATGATAATTCTTCTGAGTCCACAGCACTCATTTGATAATCAGACTGTGAAGGAGGCTGAACATCATTTGTCCTACAACCAGGCTGAACAAACAAGACAAGAATAACTCCGATGTGAAGAGCTAGTATAAAACCAAAAACATTTGTAATATTCATAATAACGATTAATTTTTTAACTTATAAACTCCCAGACTCCTTCAGTAAACTAAAAATAGTCTTTTGGAAAAATTTTCCTCGCTCTTGATAAGAATCGAATTGATCAAAACTGGCAAAACCTGGGCTGAATACGATGTTTACACTTTTTTTCCCTCTAGACAACTGAACACTTTCTCGAATTGCGTCTACTAGTTGCTCATAATAAATGCTTCTTTTTTCGAGACTTAAAAATGCTTCATTCAACGCTTCGCCAACAGCACCATAGACAATAACCCGATCTACCAAAGGAGCGACACGATTCGCAAACTTGGATAAATCTGTATTTTTTGACGTACCACCGCCAATCCAAATCACCGAACCCTCTATTGCTTTTAAAGCTCCTAATACCGAGTGCAAATTCGTTGATTTTGAATCTTCCCATATTTTTAAACCTTCTTTTTCAAAAATTATGCTCAAACGATGTGCATCTAATTTAAAATCATTTGCTATCGAATCAAAATCCTTATCTTTCATGCCCAAAGCTTCTATAAAACCACGAGCTAAATTATAATTGAACAAATGAGGATACGAATGAAATACCGATGACACCTCAACATATTCAGGCAAGCTCTGGTCTACTTTCACTAATTTCGCCCCATGCGATTTCCAAAAGCTCGCTTCTTTAAAATCTAATAACTCTTCACTGACACAAACTGTTGACGATTCTTTTAAACAAGCAAATAGAGCAAATTTTGATTCAAAATAATCCGTCATGTTCTCATAGCGATCCATGTGATCCTCAGCAAAATTTGTCCAAATCAGCCCGTCCAAGCTCAGTCCTTTTGTAATTTCAGCCTGAAAAGAACTGATTTCGCATACAGCAATTGCATTTTTATGATTTGCTTGAGAACTGACTAATTCACTGAAAGGACGTCCAATATTTCCAGCCACAAATGCTTCTTTACCACATGCCCTAAGCATGGTCTCTAATAATCGGGTCACTGTTGTTTTTCCATTCGTTCCCGTCACGCCAATGATCTTTCCCTGCCAACGCTCTGCTGCATATCCAAGCTCCCCATAAAGTGAATTATTTAGAGAAAGAAGCACTCTCCACTGATGATTTTTTGAAAACCCGGGACTAAAAATAAAAGCATCAAAACTTCCTACATCCGATTGAGAAAAATGATTTCTGTATCCGTCTTTTTCATCAAATACAGTTACAGAATACCCTTCTGATCTCGCTAAATTGGCCACAGATTGCCCACTCAATCCAGCACCAAAAACAGCGATACACTTTTTCATTTTAACGAAGCTTCAAGGTAGCGATGCCAGCAATAGCAAATAACAACGACAAAATCCAAAAACGAATTACCACTTTATTTTCAAACCACCCGCCCAATTGAAAATGGTGGTGAATGGGTGACATTCTAAAGATCCTACGACCAAATACTTTGAAAGAAAATACCTGTAGAATCACGGACAAAGCTTCAGCAACAAAAATACCGCCTACTATAATTAAGGTAAAAGGTTGGTGGATCATGAATGCAATCACTCCGATAATTCCACCTAATCCCAATGAGCCTGTGTCTCCCATAAAAACTTCTGCAGGATAACAGTTAAACCAAAGGAAGGCCAAGCTCGCACCAAGCAATGCACTACATACGACAGCAAGCTCTCCTGCGTTTGGAATATAACTGATGAATAAATAATCCGAAATGATGGAATTGCCTGAAGCATAAGCGAAAATTAAATAAGCTAAAGTCACCGTCACTGTACACCCGATGGCTAAACCATCGATCCCATCGGTAAGATTAATCGCATTACTTGAACCTGCTAAAACAATAAAAAAGAAAGGAAAGAATACAATCAAAGGCAGCTGTTCCACCACGATAAACTTATAAAAAGGTATCCACAACTCTCGGATTTGTTCACTCGACTCAGGAACGGATAATAATACCAAAGCAGCGATGACCGCAATCACAGCCTGACCTAATATTTTTTTTGCGCTAGATAACCCTTTGCTGTTTTGTTTGAAAACTTTTAAATAGTCATCCATAAATCCGACGAAAGTCAGGCCCAAATAGACAAATAAACTGGTATAAACATATACATTAGGCTTTGCCCATAAAAACACACTCAATGTCACAGCTATACAAATAATTAAGCCCCCCATAGTCGGAGTTTCTGACTTTCCTTTGGTTAAATCCGCAAGCACCCCCACTTCATCATGTGTACGGAGCATCTGTTTCATTTTAAATTGTTTTAGTTTCGCAATTATCCAAGGACCTACAAAAAAACCAATCATCATTGAAGTCAGTCCGCAGAATGCGATGCGTAAGGAAAGATAACGAAACAAACGTAAAGGACCAAAGAAAGATTCAAAATCTGCAAGATAGCTTAGCATGATAAAATTTAGTGAAACATAGGAATTAACGCTTCCAATTGACAAGATCGACTACCCTTTAAAAAAATTGCACCCGTAAATTGGCTGAAGTCTAAATTACATAATTCAATAGCCAAAAAAGACTCAAGCTCGGAATCATCCCAGCCCACAGATTTTGCTCCTTTTTCATAGGCATCCGTTAATTCACTATCTCCAATGAATATAAGCCTGTCGCCCTTTTTAGGTTTTAATGCTTTGGCTACCGACTCATGAAAGGTACAAGCATTTTCTCCCAACTCATTCATGATCCCTAAAACATATAAGCGTTGCTCGCAATCCTCTGAAGCATTCTCAAATGCTTTTAAGGAATCAAGCATAGAACTAGGATTCGCATTGTAACTATCTTGATAAATGAACCCTTTATCCGATCGCTCTAAAGGGATAATCGTACCTCGTCCACCGACTGGCTTCCATGATTCAATTCCTTTAATAATTCTGTCCATGCCCACATTCATTTCTATCGCCAAGACCACGGCCAAGGCAGAATTTTGTAGGATTCCCTCACTCAAACTCTCTAGCTGATACTCATAGTTTTTATCACCACAACATAATGATACTTTAGCTGAATGATTCTCTAACCTTGTCCATTCATAACCATAAACTTTTTTAAAAGGAGATATTGTTTCCACCGAACCTTTAACAATTGCCACAGCATCTTCACGATATTTCTCAAATACAGATCGCTCTAAAACTGTCTTCGGTGCTACCACCAAAGCACCCTTCTCCGCTGACTCTAGCAATTTAGACTTTTCTTCAGCTATCGAATCCACTGTTCCAAAACCCTCTAAATGTGCCTCACCTATATTTGTAAATACACATACATTCGGACGTATAATGGAACTTAAGACTGACATCTCACCCTGTCCACTCACGCCTGCCTCAATCACAGAAAACCCATAATCTGTTTCATGCAATTCAGCCAAGGTCATCGAAACTCCTAAGCAATTATTCCAATTTCCACTTGTTGTATGGGTTCGATCACTCCCCAAAACTTTTTCAAGCATAGCCTTAGTACTTGTTTTACCGCAACTCCCCGTAATGCCAATCACAGGATTTTTAAAATTACCCCTTACATTCCGAGCTATATTTGCTAAAGCTTCAAGGCTATCCGGAACAATCAATTGAGGAATATCGTATGCTAAAGCTTTTTCAACCATGCAGGCAGAAGCACCTCTCTCCAACGCCTTCTCAACAAAATCATGCCCATCCCGAACTCCATAACTCAGTGCTATAAAAAGCGAATTTGGCTCAATT
>CEOK01190540.1_pt1 | contig 10538 bp, 10 predicted proteins | sample 427001 | NCBI WGS metagenome assembly CEOK01 (sample SAMEA2591108, study PRJEB7988) | marine metagenome | isolation source: saline water (ENVO:00002010), including | reverse complement strand
AAGTAGCCGATCTATCCCTGCAGCGCGGGCTGGGCACCATTTTGCGCAGAGATGCGCAGAGACTGGCAATAGTGACTGCGGAAGTTGATCTTGAGCAGACTACGCCGCTGGAAGTGAATAAGCTCATCGAAATAGAATTTGCTGACCTTACCCGGCCAGGCAGTCCGATTGAATTATTATTCCTGGGTGAAAAGAAAGAGGCTAATGACTCTTTTAATGACATGTTCAACGCTCTGATCATCGCCCTGGCCATAATATTTTTCATTCTAGCTGCCTTGTTTAAATCACTGCTTGATCCTTTTGTGATTATGCTGGCGATACCCTTTGCTATTGTCGGAGTCATTATCGGACATATGATATTTGGTTATAACCTGCAATTTTTATCCATGATTGGATTTTTAGCTTTGACTGGAATCGTCGTCAATGACTCGCTAATCCTGATCGATTTTGCCAAAAAACGTCGTCAACAGGGTCTCGATTGTCTGGCGGCCTTAATGGATGCGGGTCGTGTTCGGATACGCCCGATTCTGTTGACTACCGTGACCACCTTCTTGGGTATTTCGCCATTAATCTTTTTCGCTAGTGGGCAAACAGCATTCTTATCCCCGATGGCTGTGAGTCTTGGTTTTGGCCTAGTATTCGCAACCGTCTTAATCCTCGTGGTGGTGCCATGCTTCTATATGGTGGCAGATGATTTACGTAATGTGACCCGTGCACGTCTATCGATGCTTAAAACTGATTGACTCAAGCTCAGCGTGATTGGTGTACAGCGCTGACATAACTGTTATTATCTGGCGCTGAACTGTAGACAGTAAAAGCGCTTATCCCGATGAAAACTACCGCCCAAGAATTTAGGCTCAGTGAGCATAAATCCATTACTCTGCTGGGTATGTCAGGTGTGGGTAAAACTACCCTGGCTAATAAATTAGATAACCAACAGTGGTTTCATTACTCAGGCGACTATCGGATTGGTACTAAATATTTGGAAGAGCCGATTCTGGATAATATTAAAGCCAAAGCCATGCACGTGGATTTCCTGGCTGATTTATTACGTTCTGACTCTATCTACATATGCAATAACATCACGGTCAATAATCTTGAGCCAGTATCCACTTTCCTCGGTAAGTTAGGTAATCCTAAATTAGACGGTTTGGAGATTAAGGAATTCATCAAACGCCAACGTCTGCATCGTCAGGCAGAAATATATGCCATGCTTGATGTGCCAGAGTTTATGAAAAAGGCACAAGATATTTACGGCTACCCTAATTTCCTGAATGATGCCGGTGGGAGTTTATGTGAGCTTGATGATGAGGAGGTGTTTCAGGTTTTATCGGATCACACATTAATACTCTATATCCGTGCCAATCACGTGCATGAAGAGTTATTATGTGAGCGTGCAGTCACTGCTCCCAAGCCACTGTACTTTCAAGAACAATTTCTAAACGACCATATTGAGCTCTTCTTGCGACAGAATAATCTTAATGCAATAGAAGAGATTGTCCCCGATGACTTCAACAGTTGGGTATTCCCTAAATTGTTGGAGCATCGTAAACCACTCTATGAATCTTTGGCGCAACGCTATGGCTATAGCGTTGATCTGGAAGATATCCAAAATGTGCGTGATCAAAAAGACTTTATTGACTTGATCTGTCAGTCGATCGACAAGTAAGACATCGTCGGTAGATTTATCTTGGCTCTGGTAAGACATAATGATTTAGCGGTATATGATCGCTTGCTCAGCGAGGGTCTGGCTGTGCTCGCGCCGGAAGCAGTGGATCAGGCCCTTCCCAGCCTCAATATTGCGTTCCTTAATATGATGCCTGATGCCGCATTACATGCCACGGAGCGACAATTTTTCCGCTTACTGGGAAGTAATCAGAATATTAATTGTTATATTCATCCGTTTCGTCTGGATGTGCTAGCACGTTCCAGCACGGCGCAACACTATCTACAGACACATTACCAACCGCTCAATGAAATCAATCAGCAGCCGTTGGATGCGCTGGTTGTTACGGGTGCTAATATTACTCAGGCCACGCTCAGTCATGAGTTGTTTTGGAGTGATTTGGATAAGCTGCTGAACTGGTCGAAACTGCATCTCAAATCGACCTTATGTTCATGCCTGGCGACCCATGCGGCAATGCAGGTGTACTATGCTGTAGAACGCCGTCATATGGGCGATAAGTGCTGGGGCGTATTTGAGCATCATCTGCTGCAGCCGCAACATGCGCTGGTTAAGGGTGTGGCGGCGAATATTTTCATGGCGCACTCACGTTATAACGATGTCTCAGCAGAGGACTTTGAAAGTAATAATGTCGAGCCCATTATTTGCAGCCCGCGTGCGGGTGTCCAGTTGGCGGCAGAAAAAGATCTCAGCGTGGTTTATTTTCAGGGCCATCCAGAATACGATGATATAAGCCTGTTGAAAGAGTACAAGCGGGAAGTGATGCGTTATCTCAGTGACGAGCGCAAAGACTATCCGCCGGTACCAGAAAATTATTTTGCACCAGAGGCAATGTTATCTGCTGAGCGCTATAAAAATACTCTTCTGGCATCGCCAAAAGCAGCTCAGTTACTCGCACAATTCCCAGAAGCGGTATTGCAGCGAGGAATTGTGAATAATTGGCAAGTAACCGCTCAGCAAGTTTTTTCCAACTGGTTAGACTTATTGATTGAGTAGCTTGATGAGTTAAAATTATCCCATACTAGGGTAGAGAGCATGTTGAGTGTAGCAAATGATATAAAACCAACTGTCATCAGGGTACTGTTGCTCAGTCATGTCTGTGTGTGCGCTGCTACGGAGGGTTTCGATTACCAGACCCAAATCAACAAGTATCTAGACTGTCAGGCCTTGCAGCATGTGTTGGCAAATATACTCAGTGAAGATGAGCAGAGTTTTCAAAATAATGAATACTATCTATCTGGTTTAGAATCACGTTTGGTGGCGGACCAGCTAGCGCGTGTTGCGCAAATAGAGCCACAATATGTGCAAGACATCTATGCTGCTTATTTGGATGAGTACCGTATGGTATTGGCAGGCAGCCAGGAAAATGCCGAGTATCAGCAATTTCTCACATCATTGCTGGCCCACGTGAAGCGCTGTTTGGCGCTGAATGAATTGCAGGCAGATATTATTCGCAATGCAAAATCATCCGCAATCATCAGTCAATAAGTAAATGGCTAACGCGCGCAGAGTTGCTCTCAATAATCCCAGACAAGAGGCTTTAATTTTTCGTTCGCGTGCACTAGTGATCAGTATTCTGGTGACGCTGGTTTTTCTGCTGCTATTGCTGCGCCTGTATGATCTGCAAATCACCCATAATGAGCATTATCAAACATTATCCAATGATAATCGCGTCCGCGTACTGGCAATACCACCGACTAGAGGTCTCATATACGATCGCACAGGCCATCTGCTCGCCGATAACAGACCCAGTTATGAGTTGGTGATCACGCCCTCAAATATTGAAGTCGATGAGATTGATACTTTACTGCATGAGATTACGTCAATTATTAGCCTGGAGGAATATGAAATCAGACGATTTAAACGTACCCTCAGACGCAAACAATCATTCCAGAAAATACCTCTGACATATAATTTAACGGATGCAGAGGTAGCAAAATTTGCCGTCGCCCAATATCACTTTCCCGGAGTAGAAATTATTGCCCGCTCCACCCGCCGTTATCCTGAGGGCGAACACTTCGCTCATGTAATGGGCTATGTCGGGCGCATTAATGAAACGGAGTTAGTGCGTATCGATAAACGTGACTATGAGGGCACCTCGCATATCGGTAAATTGGGTATAGAAAAAAAATATGAGGATGTACTGCATGGTCAGGTCGGCTATGATCATGTTGAGATAAATGCTCAGGGACGCTCACTTCGTGTCCTCAAAACACAGCCATCTGAAGATGGTATGGACTTGCAACTTTCCCTCCTTAATCCCCTCCAACAGTTAGCACAAGAGTTATTGAAGGATAAGAAGGGTGCTATTGTTGCATTAGATCCCAATAATGGTGATGTGTTAGCTTTTGCCAGTCAGCCAACCTATGACCCTAATCTTTTTGTTAATGGTATCAGTCAAAAAGCCTATTCCGCATTGCGGGATGATCCGGCCCGGCCATTATTCAATCGTGCTCTGGTCGGACAGTATCCGCCGGGTTCTACGGTTAAACCGTTAGTTGCGCTGGCGGCACTGGAGACGGATGTCACCCAACCTGATAAAACAATTTTTGCCGGGCCCTATTTCAAATTGCCGGGCAGTTCACGCCGCTATAGGGACTGGAAAAAAGAGGGGCATGGTCTGGTGGATATGGATAAAGCTATTGCCCAATCATGTGATGTGTATTTTTATCAAATTGGTCATCAGATGGGGATAGATACCATGCATGACTTTCTTGCCCAGTTTGGGTTAGGACGGATGACTAATATTGATACAGTGGGTGAGGTTGGTGGACTCCTGCCTTCACGCAGTTGGAAGGTGAATATGCGCAGAGAGCCGTGGTATCCGGGTGAGACAGTGATCACCAGTATTGGTCAAGGATATATGCTGACTACACCTCTCCAGTTAGCTGTAATGACGAGTTACCTTGCCAACCAAGGTAAGGCCTTTCAGCCACGACTAGTGACGGCTACGCGGCACAAAGATAAGACAGAATTTCAACCCACTGAGCCGACGCCTCTACCGGACATAAATATTAATTCTCCCGCTTACTGGCAAGCCATTACGGCAGCCATGATTAATGTTGTCCATTCCAGCTACGGCACCGCACGCGCGATTAGTAAACAGATGGCTTACACCATGGCGGGTAAGACGGGCACCGCCCAAGTGTTTACTATTGCTCAAGATGAGGAATATGATGAGGAGGAAGTCGCGCAGGAGTTACATGATCACGCCTTATTTGTGGCTTTTGCCCCCGCCGAGGATGCTCAGATTGCGCTGGCAATTGTGGTTGAAAATGGGGGTAGCGGCAGTACCACGGCGGCGCCTATTGCCCGCCAATTGATTGATGCCTATTTACTTGATCCTGTGCACAAGGAAACTAACATTGCCAGTCATTAGATCAGCTCTCGAAGAGCATCCGCTCAAAGTTATCTATAATTTACTGAAGCTAGATACCTTATTATTTACGGCCTTAATTGTGTTGAGTCTGAGTGGTTTGATGGTCTTATACAGCGCCTCTGGAGGTGATATGGCCACCATTCAGCGCCAGTGTTTGCGTCTCCTGTTGGGCTTTGTTGGATTATTTGTATTTGCCCAAATACCCGTCGACAACCTGCGTAACTGGTCGCCATGGTTGTATGCGGGAGGTTTAATTTTATTGTTATTGGTGTTGATCATTGGCGACATGAGTAAGGGCGCTCAGCGCTGGCTGGATCTGGGGGTTATCCGTTTTCAACCATCAGAGTTGATGAAGATTTTCTTACCTATGATGGTGGCATGGTACTTCTCACGTATAGCGCTGCCACCCAACTTCAAGAATATATGCGTCAGCTTTGTGCTGGTATTTGTACCCGTGGCCTTAATTATTCGACAGCCCGACCTAGGTACTTCTATTCTGGTTGCTGGCACAGGTTTATTTGTTATATTTCTAGCAGGTATACGCTACCCAACTATTGCTTTTCTATTGGGCTGTGTGTTGGCCGCCGCTCCAGTACTCTGGTATTACCTGCATGATTATCAGCGCGGTAGGATTTTGACTATGTTGGATCCCGAGCGTGACCCGCTAGGTGCGGGCTATCATATTATCCAATCCAAAATTGCTATTGGTTCTGGCGGTGTTTATGGTCGTGGCTGGTTCAATGGTACGCAGTCACAACTCGACTTTATCCCTGAGCGCTCGACCGATTTTATTTTTTCGGTATTCAGTGAGGAGTTTGGTTTCATTGGAAGTTCCCTGTTAATCCTGTTGTATTTAATCATTATTGTGCGCGGTCTCATCATTGCGGCCAATGCTCAGAGTAGCTATGCACGTCTCTTGGGCGGGGCTATTAGTTTGACATTTTTTTCGTATGTATTTGTTAATATAGGCATGGTGTCAGGTCTGCTGCCAGTGGTCGGCGTACCATTGCCCTTAATTAGCTACGGTGGCACCTCTATGGTAACGTTACTGACCATGTTTGGTGTGTTGATGTCGATTCATTCCCATAAGAAGTTATTAGGCCATTGAAATTATTTATCACGGTTAATTCAGTCTTGTTGCTTTTGTTTGGTTCTATGTCAGGCCAGGCAGCGAGCTACTATGAGCGTGCCGATGTGCAGCAGTTTATTGACGCTATGGTCAGTCAACATGACTATCCAGAATCCGAGCTGGTCGCGCTATTCAAAAGTGTGCAAGAACAAAAGCAAGTCGCGCGCGCAATTAAAGCGCCGGCTGAGCGCAAGAAAAAATGGCATCAATATCGCGCCATATTTATGACCCAGTCACGGATCAAGAATGGGATCAAATTTTGGACTGAGCATGAGACAATCCTGCAACAAGCAGAACAACATTATGGCGTACCAGCTGAAATCATTGTGGCAATTATTGGTGTCGAGACCTTTTATGGTAAGCACACGGGTAAACATCCTGTTTTTGCCAGTCTGGTGACCTTGGGTTTTGGTGAAACGCGATCAAAATTCTTTCGCTCTGAGCTTGAGCATTTTCTGTTACTTTGCCTTGAGGAGGGTATGGATCCAGCATCACTATCCGGCTCCTATGCCGGTGCCATGGGCCTAGGGCAGTTCATCTCCAGCAGTTATCGGCATTATTCTGTGGATGCTGATAATGATGGCAAGCGTGATTTATGGACCAGCTCTGAGGATATTATTCATAGTGTTGCAAATTACTTCAGACAACATGGTTGGCGTGAGCAGCAAGGCATTACTCAGCAAATTGAGCGTGCTCTTGATAGTGGCCAAATAGACACCAGCAATACACTCAAACCCAAGTTTTCAGTGGCGGCATTGAGAGCACAAGGATTTAGCATCAACAGTGATCTGCAAGGCCCCGTCTCGCTGATCGTGTTAGATCAGCAAGACCGTCAGGAATATTGGTTGGGGCAACATAATTTTTATGTGATCACACGTTACAATCACAGTCATATGTATGCGATGGCGGTGTATCAACTCAGTCAGGAAATAAAGGGACAATGGACTTCACTATTAGCGAACGACAACTAGGGCAGGACCTCACGTCAGGCGCGATCTTATTGTTGGCGCTGCTGGTGATTAATGCATGTTCTACCCAGATTGCCAAACAGACAAGTACGGTTGAACCCGCACCAGAAAAGGCGGATACCTCAGCCAAGGTCATTCCCAAAAATGAACCTAAAAGTAAATATGGCAACCCAGAGTCCTATGTTGTGTTTGGTAAGCGTTATTATGTGTTGCCCAGCGTCAAGGGCTATGTGGAGGAGGGGATAGCATCCTGGTATGGGCCAAAATTCCATGGTAAGCGCACCTCCAGTGGTGAGACCTACGATATGTATCAAGTCACGGCGGCCCATAAAACATTGCCAATCCCCTGTTACGCACGTGTCACTAATAAGAAGAACGGTCGCTCTATTATTGTTCGTATTAATGACCGTGGGCCTTTTCATGACAACCGTATTATTGATCTCTCCTACACTGCCGCTGTCCAGCTTGGTATAGTCTCACGCGGTACGGGTTATGTTGAAGTGCGCGCTATCGACCCCAGCGTAAGTCCAATTGCGATTGCACAAACAGCAGCGACAGATACTCAGGCGACCCCTAGTGAACAGACTGCAGTTCAAGGCAGTCAATCTGAATTAAAGATTTTCGTTCAGGTGGGTGCGTTCGGAGTATTGGCTAATGCCCAAGGTCTGGCGCAACGACTACAAGCATTTAAAATTGGTGATGTGCAAGTCCACAAATTCACTGTCGCTGAGCGAGACATCCATAAGGTATGGATAGGGCCGTTGAATGATGTTGCCGAGGCGGATGTAACGGTCAATAAACTCAACGAAATACAACATCAAGACTACAAAATTGTATTTTCAGAGCCGTTCTAATTAATTGAGCTAGCTTGCGCCGAGCGGTTCGCCTTGACGATTTAAGAAAATGGATATGACACTCTTTAAACAACATCTGTTAAGTATTGTGTTGCTGTTTGCAGTAACTAGCAGCTGGGCGACGCCTATTCCCACACCCAAGCCGCCCAGCATTAACGCCAAAAGCTATATTCTGATTGACCATAATACACACCATATCATCGCGCAGCAGAATGCTGATGAGCGCAATGACCCTGCCAGTATCACTAAATTGATGACCGCCTACATTGTTTATCAGGCATTGGCGCAGGACAGTATCAACCTTGCAGATGAAGTAGTTGTGAGTGAAAAAGCCTGGCGTGCGCCAGGCTCACGCATGTTTATCGAAGTAGGTAAGCAGGTATCAGTTGAAAACTTATTACAGGGTTTGATCGTACAATCCGGTAATGACGCCAGTATCGCGCTGGCTGAGTACATCGCAGGCAGTGAAGCGGCTTTCGTTGACTTGATGAATACCCAAGCCAGTGCGCTTGGTTTAGATGACACTCACTTCGTCAATGTGACTGGACTGACTGATCCGCAGCACTATACCACCGCACGGGATATCGCTTTGCTAAGTAGCGCTATAATCAGCAACTTTCCTGAGCAATATAAGCGCTATTCAGTCAAACAGTTCACCTTTAATAACATCACCCAACAAAATCGCAATAAATTACTCTGGCGCGATCCTTCTGTAGATGGGCTCAAGACAGGTCATACCGAGGCCGCTCAATATTGTCTAGCAGCATCTGCTCAGCGCTCCGGAATGCGCCTGATTTCAGTTGTGTTAGGCGCGCCTTCGAGTAATGCACGCGCGACCCAGTCACAGTCATTATTGAATTATGGTTTCAGATTTTTTGCAACACACACACTTTACGACCAGCCCCATGCATTGATCGAGAAACGTGTTTGGTACGGCGCTGAAAAAATCCTCCAGCTTGGAGTGGCGCAGCCTATTCATGTCACAGTTGCCCGCGGTCAGTACAAGAATATTAAGCCACATTTGGAAATAAAAACAAAATTAGTCGCCCCGATTGAAAAGGGTCAAGTGCTGGGTAAGGTGATCGTTAAGCTGGCTGATAGCAGCTTGGCGGAGGTCGATTTGATTGCCTTAGAGAGTATTCAAGAGGGCAGTCTGATGCGTAAACTCAGTGATTATGTCATGGGTTATTTTGAATGAGTCAGGCTTACCTAAATGGTCAATATCTGCCGGTTGAGGAATGTCGTATACCGGCATTAGATCGTGGCTTTATTTTCGGTGATGCCATTTATGAATTAATACCGGTCTATAGTGCGCAGCCTTTTCAATTGCAGGCGCATCTGACCCGACTGCAGCGCAGCTTGGCGCAAGTGAGGATCAGCAATCCTCATAGCGAGTATGATTGGCAGCAGATCATTAGCCAGCTGATCGCCAATGCAAACCTGGATCAATGCTCGATCTACATCCAAGTCACCCGTGGGGTGGCTGCCAGAGATCATGCCTATCCAACCGCCGCAACGCCTACCGTATTCGCCATGGTCAATCCCTGGCCCAAGCAGGACGAAATGATGTTATCCCAAGGCTTGAGTGCAGTGACTGTGGAAGATATGCGTTGGAACCGGTGTGATATTAAAGTCACAAGTTTATTAGCCAATGTGATGATGAAACAACATGCCATCGATGCTCAGGCGCACGAGGCTATTTTCATCCGTGACAATGCTGTTCTGGAAGGTTCCTCAACCAACGTGTTTGTGGTCAGCAAGGAACATGTCTATACGGCACCAAAGAATAATTTAGTGTTGCCGGGGATTACGCGTGATGTTGTTGTCGACCTAGTGCATGCCTGCAACATGCCGATGCATGAAGAGGCGGTCAGGATGGAAGATTTAATAAACGCGGATGAAATTTGGCTAACCAGTTCAACTAAAGAATGCTTGCCCGTGACACAATTAAATCAGCAGCCAGTCGGTAATGCCCAGCCTGGTAAGTTGTGGCATACAGTCTATACTGCTTTTCAAGCGCTCAAATCACCCTAGTCATGGCTAATAATGACGCGACTAACGGCAGCAATGGTCATGCTGATGAACAACCACAAGGCTTGGTCTATCCGTGTGAGTTTCCGATAAAAATGTTTGGCAAAAACGAGCTGAGTTTTATTGCTGCTGTGGATGCGGTGGTTGAGCAGTGGGTGCCGCGTGAAGACTGGGCATCAAGCAAACAAACACCCAGCAAAAACCATCGCTTTGTCAGCTATACCATTGTCATCATTGCGCGTGACCGTGCGCAGTTGGATCAGGTATGTGCGGCTGTGACTGCATGTCCGGCAGTCATCATGGCAATATAAGAGTAGTCTCTTTGGCACAGCTGGTACTTCTCAATAAGCCGTATAACGTCATTAGCCAATTCACCCATGCTGAGAATGCTACGCTGGCTGATTATGTCACTATTAAAAATGTTTATCCTGCTGGCCGACTGGATAAAGACAGTGAGGGTTTGCTGCTGTTGACAGATCAGGGCGCTTTGCAA
>CEOK01166827.1_pt1 | contig 10541 bp, 10 predicted proteins | sample 427001 | NCBI WGS metagenome assembly CEOK01 (sample SAMEA2591108, study PRJEB7988) | marine metagenome | isolation source: saline water (ENVO:00002010), including | reverse complement strand
ATTTCTCGTGTTACATAAATTTTTGCCATATTTTATTTACAAATTATTAAATAGCTTCAATCGTTCTCGTACGACAGTTTGCAATGCGTCACGCCCGCCGTTTAAATATCGGTACGGTGCTACTTCATTTGGATTTGCTGCGAGTGCTTCTTCAATACCCTTACGATACGCAACACGGATTTCAGTGTTGATGTGAATAACATTCATACCTGCCGCAATAGCTGCCCGAAAATCATCGTCAGTAAGTCCAGAACCGCCATGTAATACCATTGCTACATCGGTCGCAGCTCGCATATTTTGTATTAACTCTATGTTAAGTGCTGGGTTACTTCTTCCTTTGAGCATACCGTGTAGGTTACCGACTGCAGGAGCAACCGCTGTTACTCCCGTTTCTTGTACGTATGAGGCAACGTTATCGGGAGTTGGGAGCACACTTGCAACAACATCATCAGGTATGTCGTCGAGTATTTTGCTTGAAGTACCGATGTAGCCCACTTCACCTTCAGTCATTACTTCTCGCCCACTTTGGTTAGCGTATCCAACAACCTCTTTCATACTCGCTATATTTTTCACAAGTGGAAGTTTCGAACCATCAAAGATTACCGAATCAAATCCTGCGTCAATTGCACGCTTACAACCCTCAACTGAATGCGCATGATCAGCGTTGATAAATATATTAATACCAAATTCCTCGCCCGCCGCTCTAACCATTGCGACTGCTTTTTTTAACCCTACAAATTCAGCCTCACCCTCTGATACGCCAATAATCACAGGTACGGAAAGTTCCCGAGCCGCTGCTGCAATACCGTTGAGTTGGTTTGAATCAGAAATATTAAAATGTCCTACCGCTACTTTGCGCTCAAACGCATCTTGCATTACTTCTTTTAGTGTCATCATATAAGGTAGTATAACGCACCTATCCAGCTTAGAAAGTACCCTGACTTGCTGTGGTACTATGTACACATACTACGTAAAATAGACACAATACTATGCGGTACACATTTGTAGGACTTGGCGACATCGTAACTGATGCATTCATTAAATTAAAAGAAGGCGTTCACGTCGAGGAAGAAACCACAGGGAAAGAACTCTGTATGCGCTTTGGTGACAAACTAGAATACGAAGATGTAACAGTAGTGCCGGCAGTGGGTAACGCACCCAACGCCAGTGTTTCTGCGCATCGACTTGGTCTTTCAACAGCGCTTGTTACTGACGTTGGAGATGACGATTTTGGTAAAGAGAAACTTCGAGCATTAGAGGCTGAAGGAGTCAACACAGAGTTTGTAGATGTACACAAAGGCATGCAAAGTAACTATCACTATGTGCTGCGTTTTGGACCAGAGCGAACTATTCTTATAAAGCATCATGAATATCCGTATGCTGTTCCAGAATTTGCAGAAGCACCTGAATGGATTTACTTTTCAAGCGTTGGAGAACACGGTATTGGATATCACCATGAACTTGCTACCTATTGTAAAGAAAACAATGTAAAACTAGCGTTCCAACCTGGAAGCTTTCAAATATCTCTCGGTACAGAAAAACTAAAAGATGTATACGAAGCAGCAGAAATCTTCTTCTGCAATAAAGAAGAAGCTCAAAAAATCCTCAACAGCACAAGCAACGATATGAAAGAGCTTCTCGACGGAGTTCGTGCGTTTGGTCCAACTATTGCTGTGGTAACTGATGGGCCGACAGGTGCGTTTGCCTCAGATGGTTCGGGTTACTGGAAAATGCCTATGTACCCAGACCCTGCACCACCAGTTGATCGCACCGGTGCAGGAGATTCATTCTCAAGTACGGTTGTCGCTATGCTTGCTGAAGGTCTTCCGCTTCCTGAAGCACTTCGTCGCGGACCCATTAACTCAATGTCTGTTGTGCAGTACATCGGAGCGCAAAAAGGACTCCTCAACCGCGACCAACTAGAAAAGTATGTTGAAGAGGCACCTGAAAGTTATAAACTCGAAGAATTGTAAAAAAGTCTCTCGCTGCTACTATAACAGCATGAACACTATGCACGGAAAACGAGGTTTTACCCTTATCGAACTTCTTGTAGTTATCGCTATTATCGGCATGCTCTCAAGTGTGGTGCTTGCCTCCCTTAACTCCGCCAGAGAAAAATCACGTGACACGCGTCGTCTTGCTGACATACGACAAATACAAACAGCACTCGAACTTCGTTTTGATGACGTAACTCCCCCAGAATATCCTGATTCACTTTCATTACTTGTTTCAGGTGGATACATGCCAAGCATTGCAACAGATCCACGTACGGGTGTTGAATATTACTACGACAATCTCACAAGTACGGCGGCCGCGTGTGCGACTGCAACAGGAGTATGTACAAGCTACGTACTCGGAGCAAACATGGAGAATCCAACTCACAATGCTCTTTCGCAAGACGCTGATGGCACCATTGGAGCAGTTGCGTGCACCGACCCAGTCTATTGCGTACAACCTTAAGGCTTGAAGAGAGCTCCGTGGAGCCAAAAATGAATGCCACAATAAATTGAGCGACCAATTTTTCTTAATGCGCAGTGTTTAGAAATAATGGAAGTATTCCTGTGGTGGCATTCATTTTTTGCTTATTTATATAATGGCCGCGGCTTTTTTGCGTGCACGAACCGCTTGTACTGCATCGATAATGGCATTCGTGTCTAACTGATAGTGTTCAATAAGTTCTTCTGGTGTACCTGATTGTCCAAACAAGTCATCAACCCCTACAAATTCTATTGGAACCGGTTCATTCTTTGCCAATGCTTCAGCAATTGCTCCACCAAGTCCACCTGAGGCTTGATGCTCTTCTAGAGTAATCACCGCACCAACTTCGCGCGCCAGCGCAATAATAGTTTCATCATCAAGAGGTTTAATAGTGTGGCTATTAAGTACTACTGTGCCAATTCCCTTTTTTTCTAACTCTTTTGCTGCAAGCAGCGCACCGTGTAGAAGCGGACCACAGCCAATTATGGCAACCTGCGCATCTTCACCTCGCCACATTTCGTATGCTTTACCTATTTCAAAAGGCGTTTCTTCTGTTGTCATAACCGGTGTCTTTTCTCGTGCCAACCTCATATACGCTGGTACTGCGCTCGTTGCAATTGCACGTGTGGCTTTCTTTGCTTCATGCGTATCGCACGGTGCAATTACTTCCATTCGAGGTATTACACGCATAATCGCCATATCCTCAATTGCCTGGTGAGTTCCACCGTCGGGTCCAACAGAAACACCCGCATGACTTCCAATTATTTTCACCGGTCGAGCGTTATAACAAATGGTTGTTCGTATTTGTTCCCAGTTACGTCCCGGAGAAAACATGGCGTATGATGTAATGAAAGGAATCTTACCCATTGCAGCCAATCCGCTTCCGACAGCTGCAAGGTTTTGTTCAGCTACTCCTATTTGCACGAAGCGTTCCGGGTACTTCTTAGCGAATGCATCCATGCGTGTTGATTCGGTTAAATCGGCACACAGTCCGACTACATTCTCATCATTGTCAGCTGCATCTACAAGACCCTCTCCAAACCCATTGCGCAGTGGCACTTGTTCTACATCAGTATCAAATAGTTTCTCGTTTATGTTTTGGTTTTTTTGTAACATATATTAATCGCAATCATGACACACTATCCTGTCGCCAAGCGTACGAAGTTCCTTAAGCGCCATATCTCCTTCTTCCTTACTCGGTGGTTTACCGTGCCAATGGTAATCTCGTTCAAATTCTTTCACTCCTTTTCCAGGAATAGTATGGACGATTAATACCGAAGGCTTATCGTTTACCGCTTTCGCTTCTCCAATTGCATCGTTAAGTGCAGTAAAATTATGTCCATCCACCTCGATAACATGCCAACCAAATGATTCCCATTTGTCTTTTAAAGGTTCAAGGGGCATGACATCCCATGTGTACCCATCTATCTGAATACCATTCCTATCAACAATACCTATAAGGTTCTGCAGTTTTTCTCGTCCAGCGAGCATCGCGCTTTCCCAAATAATCCCACAGTCTAACTCTCCGTCACCCATCAACGCATATATGTAACTCTCTGTACTTCTGCCACTATTCATCCTTTGAGCTAATGCAATTCCTACTGCTTGTCCGAGCCCGCTCCCAAGAGGACCGGAGCTGGCCTCAATACCAGGTAGATATTCTCTATGTGGATGCCCCTGTAGACGTGAATGTAATTTTCGTAACGTCTTTAACTCTTCAACAGGAAAATAACCAGAACGTGCCATTGCCGCATATTGCACGGGACAAATATGACCGTTGGAAAGTACGAGCCTGTCTCTCTCTTCCCAGTCTGGGTTTTTTGGATCATGTTTTAATGTATTGAAATACAGCAGTGTAAATACGTCTGCCATTCCCAGTGGTCCTGCAGTGTGTCCACTTCCTGCTTCAAGAAGCATTTCTATAATATCTTTGCGAAGAGTGTTCGCTGTTTGCTGAAGCTCTAAAACTTTTTCATCAGTTAACATATACCTACCGTTAGTATAACACTTCTAAAAAAACAGTATCGAAATTTATGAACGCTTCACACTCTCATTAAAAGAAACAAGTGCTGCCACAGGATTTTCTGATTTCATAATAGCTGAACCGACTCCCAGTAACTCAGCACCTCTCTCAATAAGTTGTGGGACAGTATCAATCTTCACACCTCCATCAACTGCGATAGTAATATCTGGATACCTTTCTCGTAATATAGAAATTCGCTCATACGTACGCTCATCAAATTGTTCACCCTGATACCCAATACGCGCGATGCTCATTATTTGTACCATAGAAACCGAGCCAGATTGTATTAAAGAATCCACCACCTCTAATGGAGTGTCGAGAAGCAAAGACACGCCCGTTTCGACTTCTTTCTCTTTCCATTCCATAAAAACCTTTTCAGCCTCAGATTCTCTGAAGCCTTCAATTTGAGCAATAATGGTATCAGCTCCTGCGGCGATAAATCTCTCGCCCACTTCTTGTGGATGTTGCACCATTAAATGTACGTCGTAATGGATAGAATCTGTATGAGGAAACCGCTGACTACTCAGCATTGTTTTATTATAAGGAAAACTAAATGACGGTACGAGATGGCCATCCATAACATCTATTTGCACCCTCGTAGCTACAGGAGTAATGAGCTCAACTTGTGTGACAAGGCTCTCCCACTCATCGGCCATTATTGCTGGGACGATTAAAGGGTAGGTATCTTCCATATTAGCGACTGAGGTATGAGATTCCCAAACCCGGTTGTGGTACAAGTTCGTAATCGGAGCCACGCGGCAAGAAGATAAATGCAATAACAAGTGAAAGAATAGCAATGGCTATGAGGACGACAGTCGCCTGTTTTGCATCTTTGGCAAGACCTAATTTCATTACTAGCTTAGTTGGCCATGACTGACGAGGACCACGCGACCCTTTATTAAATCCTGGCATCGGTTCATCAAATTGTACTCGATTGTTATTTACCATACTGTAATACTATCATTGGTAAAAAGAGCACAAAAATTATGTGTGGAGAACCTTCTCAATTTTTTCTATCCTTCGAACATGACGTTCGTCGTGAGTAAATTCTGTCTGGAGCCACAGTTTCACTGCCTCTTGTGCCTGAGTATCATGTACAAAACGAGCTCCTATACTTAACACGTTCGCATTGTTATGTTCTCTTGAAAGAGTGAGTATTTCTTTCTCTCCCCCATACCACACAACTGCTCTAACGCCACCGAAACGATTTGCAACAATTGCCTCACCCTGCCCTGAGCCACCAAATATAATCGCTTTGGAATCAGGATCTTTAGAAACTTTTTCTGCAGCACATGCTATGTACTCTGGATAATCATCACCATCTACATATTCATGAGCACCGAGGTCTTCAATTTCGTACCCCATTTCAGTATGCACAAATTCTTTAACAATTTCTTTCAGTTCGAAGCCTGCATGATCGGTAGCAAAAAATACTTTCATGTTATATATGTGACCCAGAAGTAATTACATGCTCAACCAACGCTTGCGCGTACCCCACTTCGTTATCGTACCACGCAAGAACCTTCACTAAATTCCCTCCCACGACGCGTGTCATTCCTAAATCAGCGATAGAAGCGTGAGTATCTCCAATAATGTCAGTGGATACGAGTGGCTCGTTTGTTACCGTAAATACCGTACTCCATCGTGCGTTTCCTGCTGCAGCGCTCAATACTTCATTCACTTCCTCTACGCTTGTATCACGCTTAGCAATAAAAGTGATGTCCGCAATAGAACCTGAAGGAACTGGTACTCGTAGTGCGATGCCATCAAATTTATCTTCCAGTTGCGTGTGAGCTTGAGTTGTTGCTTTCGCAGCACCAGTCGACGTCGGAATAATGTTCACTGCTGCAGCGCGTCCTCGGCGTGGGTCTTTCGGCGATGGCCCATCAACAGTTTTTTGTGTTGCAGTATAGCCATGTACTGTGTTGAGCATCGCTTTTTCAATACCAATGACTTCATCAAGGATTCCTATGACGGGACTTCCAGCGTTTGTTGTACACGACGCATTTGAACTTATATCGTTTACCTTGAGATCATCGTCATTTACCCCCATAAGTATAGTGGCACCAGTAACACCTGCATCTTCCGGATTGTCTTTCACAGGAGCCGAAACGACAACTCGCCTGGCGCCTGAAGCAAGGTGTACTTTTGCTTTTTCGTAGCTCGTAAATACACCTGTTGACTCAACAACAATCTCAACGCCTAAATCACCCCATGGAAGATTCTCTGGATTACGCTCTTGCAAAAACTCTACTGCACGAAACTGCTTTATAATACGTTCGCCAGTTTTTCCATATACAGAGTCGTACGTAAGCAAATATTCTAAATTTGATTTATCACCTAAATCGTTAACGGCGACTATCTCCAACTCGCTACGCAGTGCTGCTAATTTAAAGAAGGCGCGCCCTATACGCCCAAAACCATTTATCGCTACTTTTGTCTTTTTCATAATTTTTTAATAATCAATACCTCTCTAACCCTATATATGGACATCGGATGTCCATATATAGGATTATCTTTCATAATTAGTGACCGTTAGTATTATTACATGCCATTGTCTCTTCCTTTTTCTCTATCCCCACATATATGGACATCCGATGTCCATATATGTGGGGATACGTTAAGATAGAATTATGTTCTTCCATGTACTAAATCGAGGTGTAGAAAAACGACCTATAGTCCACGATGATATTGACCGAATACGTTTTGTTCATGACCTTTTTATATTCAACAACAAGTGCTCTGTAGACCCAAATCATAGGCTTAAAGAAAATCCATTTGGTGATCAAGGTAGAGACCCTTTAGTATATATACATGCGTGGTGTCTTATGGATAATCACTATCACTTACTTCTGTCACCTGTTGATAATGATGTAACAAATATTTCACTTTTCATGAAAAAGTTAAATATGGGGTATGCAAAGTACTTTAATGAAAAATATGAGCGCTCGGGCTACCTGTGGCAAGGAAAGTACAAAAAGATAGAAATAGAGAGAGATGCACATTTTCTCTATATCCCTTTCTATATCCATCTTAACCCGCTTGACTACACCCACCCAAATTGGCGTAACGGATCTATCAAGAATCTAAAAAAGATGTTGTCTGACTTATCTTCATATCGCTGGAGTAGTTACCTAGATTATATGGGAACCAAAAATTTTCCTTCTGTTATAGAAGAACAAACATTACGTGAAGTGCTCGGTTCGTCATCTAGTCAGAAGAAGCAAATTGCTCAAATTGTTACACAAGCAGATGTAGCTACGCTCTCAAACAACCTTGAATAAGGACCTCATTTTGATGATTCTTTTATACGTTTAGAGCGAATTCACGTCGTACACAAAATATATGGACATCCGATGTCCATATATTTTGTGTTGGGGTTAGTGTGATTAAATGTAATGTAATGTAATTTTAGATTATTGGATCAGTAGATGTTGCAGTTGTTGTTTCTTCTGGTGTTGTAGTGTCAGTTTCTACTACTTCCTCTTCTGTAGTGCTTGCAGTATCGGTTGATGTATCTTCAGGAAGTATCACCTCTTCTGTAGAAGTACCTATGTTAGTTTCTTCTGTTGTTTCGATAATGACAGGATCGGTTGTTGTGCCTACTCCAGTATCTGTCGTCGTTGCAGTCGTGTCAGTTTCATCAGGAATGATGATTTCTTCTCCTCCGTTACCAACAATTATTTCTCGTTCAATTGTTGTCGTTTCACCTTGTGTGTTACGTGCAGTGTAGGTAACAACATATGTCGCGTCGATACTCGTATCAATGTCGATATCAGACACTGCCTCACCGTTGAGCGTAAGTGTGATTGTTAGGTCATTCCCTTCTGCATCTTGTGCTGAGACACCGAGGTCACTGTAGTTGGCGTTAAGAGCGATTACCGCTGGGTTATTACCAAGTAGCGTAAGCACAGGTGCAGATTCGGTTGCTACTTCTCCTCCGTTTTCCGCCGCAGCAAGTGTACATTCTCCTACTTCTTGAACCATTGCACCGTCACGAATCTTCACACAGTACGCTTCACCTGTTACTTCATCAAAGAGTGTAATACCATTTGGTTGCTCACTTGAACCAACAGTAAAGGCTGCTGCTGCAAGGTTGTTGAATTTCGCAAGATTCTCAGAGAAGATAACCCCAATACCTTCCAGCCATTGCGTAACTAGTGCAACTATACCCGTCGATTCACCCACTCCCGAGGCAATACTATCTTCAATATCTTGCAATCGCACCTCAATCGCATCAAGTTGTGTTTGTTGTGCTTTGACACCGGCGAGTGTGAAGGTTGCGAGTTTATAAATATCTACCCCCGTACCTGTTGTTGAGAGTACTTCAGTTGGTGCTTCTTCAGCAATCAATCCAAGGCGAAGTGGGTTGGTTTCGTCCTCAAAGATGTACTGATACGTTGCTATGTTTACATCATTTTGTATCTTTTCGAGGATGTCTGTTTCGTCTTGGTCTTCGAGGTATTGAATATTTGTTTTAAGTGCTCCTGTTGAGGTGTTTACGAAGGCACTTGCTGCTACGTCTCCTGCCACCTGGAGTTTGTATGCAGATGAGGTGGTGCCGATACCGACGTTGCCTAAGGCGTCGATGAACACCTGTTCCGTGGTGGTCGCACTATTAATAACGCTTGTGCGTGCGTTTAGTTCACTCACACCTTGTAGTGCTATGGCACCAAGCGGTGCGTATGTTACTGACCACGTATCCTCCAGTGCAGGCGTTTCATTTTGATCAAATGATCCCACATCCACCAATTCTGGAAAAATTTGATAGAGCTCCTGTGCAATTACTCCCACCTGAGCTTTGTCAGGATTCGCTTTGAAATTATATGATACTGCTCGATAGTCATTCAATCGGTCAAGTACAGTAAGCGTTTCAACATTTTCCTTAAGGCGAACATCAGATGCTGATGCCCACGAGTTACTGTTTTGTGCAAGCTTTACACCATTTGAGCTGTCTGTGTCTTGGATATAGAACGAATTGTCATTATCATACGATGATGTATTAAAGAGTTTGGTGCCAGCGGAATTTTGCCACGCAATGTATCCACCCCATCCATTGACGGTGTCACCCTGCAGAATTACGCCTGCGTTATCTTTTATGTGTAGTTTGTCTCCGGGTGCAGTAACACCAATACCAACGTCGCCAGCACTATCAATAAACATTGCAGTATTGGTGATTCCAGATACATAAGAGTTAGTTGTACCAAAAGCTAGGCTTGAACCACTGCCATCAAACATGGCACCTATCCGCACACTTGCAGATGCTGTAGCATCGTCATAAGCACTTTCAATAAGAGAAACATAATTGCCTGATGTGTAATTGGTTTGCGTTACACGCACCCCCTCACCAGCAGCAGTACCGGTGAATGAACTACCTAGTTTATTTGTAGTGTTTATCTCTAAAGGGTTTCCTGGAGATATATCGCCAATGCCGACGTTGCCAGCGTTGTTTACATACAGCTCTGGCAAACCTGAAATTGTACTTCCACCCCAGATACCTATTCCTCCATTTGAGCCATCTCCATAACCACCAATCGCACCAGAATTTACATCACCCGCACCTCGAAATCCGATAATCTGCCCGCTGCCAGCAGTTGCCACATTTTGTGTGTCAGTATCAAGAGTTAGCAATTCCATAATGCTACCGTTACTTCCATTCTGTAGCACATGCAGTCTACTAGCAGGTGCGGTGGTTCCGATACCGACGTTGCCGCCGCTAAGAATAGTAAGGTCATCTCCATTTCTTATAGAATCCTGGTCTATTACAAATCTGTTCGTATCATCGTCCGAGCCAATATACCAACTTGACGAACTATTGTTACTTCTAAAATTAGCATATGCGACCTTATTTGATGCTGACGCATTTACAGTGAGACCAACGTCGTTGGTATCGTCAAGAACATCTAAACGAGTGCTGGGAGTAGTGGTGCCAATACCGACGTTGCCTGAGGAATTGTAAGACAAAACGTCGCCTGCAACATTGTCATATAATGAATTTATCCCATTATTGCGGTACAAAACTCCATATCCATTATTATTT
>CEOK01150043.1_pt1 | contig 10541 bp, 12 predicted proteins | sample 427001 | NCBI WGS metagenome assembly CEOK01 (sample SAMEA2591108, study PRJEB7988) | marine metagenome | isolation source: saline water (ENVO:00002010), including | reverse complement strand
CATATGGGAAATAGTTAAGCTTTCTTTTTGTATAGTTTTCAACATTTATAGATCTCAAACTTGATAAAAAATTAGTTCTAAAACCGCTCGTTTTAGTATCGTTAAACCATGATTGAGTTTTTGAATAATATCTAAAAGTTGTAATTTTTATATTTCTTTTAGGACCATCAATACTTTTCATTAAAACTACATCCCAGGGTATTAAGAACTCTGAAACCCAATAACCGTCATATTTATTAGTCCGAACTTTCCAGTCACCATCCCAATCAAACTCTGGCCACCCGCCTAGTGGCCTAATACCATCCCCTTGAATATTAGCGAGAGTAACAAAGAACATGTAAGCCTTAAGCCCATCTCCATCAAAATCAATTGCAACCCCATTTTGTTCAACATTATTTGGAACTTCATCTCTCATAGATTTATTTGAGAGCATTGACTCGTTATCTTGAAAATTAGTAAATCCGATGTATATTCCATTTTCATTCGAAAAGATTCTTGTTTCTGTTTTCACCTGAGAAGGTAATAATGTGAATGGAACAGTTTCATAATACTCATTTATAACAATGGCATTTTCCCATTGTGCTTCATTTAAATTAGCATCGATTTCTATAGATTGACTATATGCAGATGGCAAAAATAAAAGGAATAAATATTTAAGCGATTTGTTCATAAGTACTTTCAGGTAAAGTATTTTATATATCAGATGAATGAAAGTACACGAGTTTCGGTTATCACAATATCGTATTTGATATCATGAGTCATTCCAAATTCCTTATTGACTAACTGATAATCAAAACCCATACCAACAATGAGAGGCCTTTTGTCTAATAAGTCTACACCCTCAAGTGCTCTATCAAAATAACCTCCGCCGTATCCAAGTCTGCAACCATTTTTATCAACTCCAACAAATGGGATGAACATAGTATCAAATGAACTAGGTTCTAAATATTCAGTATTTTCAATTTCTTTAATACCATATTTATTTACTTTAAAAATACTGCTTTCGGAAAGTAAATTAAATTTCATTTTTTTATTTGAAAAAATTCTTGGCATATAAATATTATTCGAATTAATTTTTATTTCATTAGCTAAAAGATTTATATTTATTTCTTTTTTATATGGGAAATATAAAAGGTTGTTTGTAGAAGAGGCTATGTCAATTTTATTTAAAGCAGTATTCTGTATTTTTGGGTCATTTCTAATGATGTAATCACTTGATAAAAGTTGCCCCTGCTCGAGAAGTGATTTTCTAATAATATTTTTCACCATAAATTTTGCAGAGGCTGACAAACCAGATCACCGCTATGTGCTATACCTGAACCGAAAGTTCAGGTGGTGAATATCTTGTCAGATCAGGCTTCCCTTGTAGGTATTGCTCAACAAAGACAGTGGAAAATCACCTAATTAATAGTATCGGTTCAAATTTATTAGCACATAAGCAAATGAACCAGAATGTAATTAAAGTATAGTTTAGTTGGAAGACAAGTTAAAGATTATTTTTTTAATGCTTTATCTATTTTTGTAACCAGCTTAGAGATGTTGATATCTCCAGAACTATTTGAGCTAGTTTCATCTATTAGTAATTTATTCGCCAAAGTGAGACCAGCAATAATTAGAGCATTATTTTTATCGCTAATACCATCTAATTCAGCATTCAACAATTCCGCCGCCTTTATTAGGTTATTCTTTTCTTTTGGAGGACACGCTATTGTAAGATCTCTTCCAAAGATTCTTAATGAGATCGTTTCAGTATTACTCACTACGCGCCTTCCTCAAATCTTTTTCAAGCTTTGCAATTTCTTTTTTGTGAAGCACCTTGTCTTTTTTCCAACCCCTTTCTCTTTTTACAAAAGCATCGATGATGCCTTTTTGTTCTTCAAATCTTTTTATAAGATTATTTATTCTATCTTCTAGGTCTTTTGAAGTTAATTCAGAATCTTTAGACATTTTGATAGTTTAATTCTACTTTAATGAATTGGAAAGTTTGTTTAATAAAAGAGTAGAATAAGCAGATGGACAACACTATATATAAAAAAAGAAGAGATAATTTAGAAGAAATACTACCAAATAATTCTGTTTTATTGCTTCCTGGAGCTGATCTCCAATATAGAAATGCTGATTCTGCCCATGCTTTTAGGCAAGAAAGCAGTTTTTTCTATTTTTCTGGATTTTGCGAACCTTCTTCATTAATTGTAATTATAAATAATGACATGGGTTTAAGCTCAATAATATTTGTACCGCCTAAAGACAAACTTAAAGAAATATGGGATGGTCATAGAGCTGGTCCAATTGGAGCTGTAGATAATTTCATGTTTGATAAGGCATATGACAATAGTCAAATTGATTCTATGATGCCAGATATTTTACAGGGGTCTGAACAAGTTCTATATTCAATTGGCAAGAAACAAGGTTTTGATCAAAAAGTTATTGATTGGACTACCGCAGCCTCTTCTAAAGATAGACACAGTAAGTCTATAAATATTACTGATGCTTCATCATTGATAGGTAACGTTCGTTTAATAAAAGACGATCATGAAATTGATCTAATTAAAAAAGCTTGTGAGATTTCTGCAGATGCTCACATCGAAGCAATGAAAGCTGTTAAAGAAGGTGACAATGAGCAATATATTGAGAGTCTATATATTCATGAATTTTCAAAAAGAGGAGGTAGGTATCCAGCGTACACTCCTATAGTTGCAGGAGGAGAGAATGCATGTGTATTGCATTATGTTGAAAATGATAAGGATCTTAAAAGTAACGAATTGCTTTTAGTTGATGCTGGTTGTGAATATAAAATGTATGCAGCCGATATAACAAGGACTTTTCCAGTAGGTGGCAAATTCTCAGATGAGCAGTTAAAAGTTTACGAGATCGTTTTAAGGGCAATGAATGCTGCAATAGATTCTGTCAAAGTAGGAAATAGCATTATGATGCCTCAAGAAATTTCCGAAAAAGTTATTACAGAAGGATTGGTAGAAATAGGAATTTTAGATGGTGATCCAGATGAGCTCCATAAAGAAGGAGCATATAAAGATTTTTACATGCATAAAATAGGTCATTGGTTGGGCTTAGATGTTCATGATGTTGGTGATTACATGGAAGGTGATGATTTTATGAAATTCAAACCAGGTATGATTACGACAATCGAACCAGGTATATATATTAGCAATTCAATGGATGTCGATAATAAATGGAAGGGTATCGGTGTTCGAATAGAAGATGATATTCTCGTGACTAAAGATGGCAATGAGAACCTGACAAAGAAGGTGCCATCTGATCCTCATGAAATAGAATCATTAATGTCATAAATTTTGAGTACTGTTGTAACCATATCTGGTGGCGGTATTATTGGAAATTATATTTCTGCTCGCCTTCATGCAAATGGCATTGATACTAAAGTAGTAGAAAAAAATAAGAATTCTAAACATCAATCAGAGAAAGTCAGAACTCTAACCCTTAACCCTTATTCTAAAAAACTACTTGATGAAATTGGTATAGAGGTTCCTATTGCAGAAATTAAGTACATTAGAGTAATTGATGGAGAGGGCACAGGAGCAATAGATTTTAATTCAAATGAGATACATGAAGAGAATTTATCTTATGTAGTTTTCTTCAATGATTTGCACAATGCACTTCAAGAAAAAGAAGTTTCAAGAACTATTTTTGAAAATGAATTGATTCAAATTAATGAAGACATTAACGACTATTTTTGTGAAGTTACACTTAAAGATAAAACAAAACATTCTTCAGTATTTGTTGCTGGATGTGATGGAAGAAATTCAAATGTTGCCAAGTTATCATCTTTCAATCTTAAAAGTGCTGATTATGGTCAAACCGCAATAACATTTACTGCAAATATAGAAAAAGATAATGACAAGGAAGCTTATCAAGTTTTTTCTGATAGGGGCATTTTTGCAGTAATGCCATGTCCTTTAAGTAATCATGAATCAACTCATACGATTGTTTGGTCAATTGAAAATAAAAATATTGAAAATGGGATATCTATTGAAGAATATGCAGAAGAAAATCTTGCTTATTTTGAAAATAAATTAAAAATGAAAATTAATGCTTGTTCTTCATTTTTAAGCTTTGGCCTTAAAAATCATTATTTTGAAAATTATATATCTGGATCAACAGTTTTAATTGGTGATGCAGCTCACTCTATTCATCCCTTAGCGGGACAAGGAATAAATTTAGGTTTTGCAGATGCAGATGCATTTTGTGAAGAGGTTATTGATGGATATAAAAGCAGAATGAGAATGAACAAAAATTTAGTTTTAAAGCGGTATGAAATTAGAAGAAAACAAATGAATATTTTAATGCTTAGATCAATGGATTTCTTTGTTGAAATCTTTAGATCTAAAAATCTAGCAATAAAATTATTGAGAAATTATGGACTCTCGGGTGTTAATAAGATTAATTTCTTAAAAACTTTCTTTATAAATCATGCCTCTGGTAAGAATAAGTTATAATTCATATGCACACCAATATTAGATCTTATTTCAAGCGAGGTTAGAAATGAAAAAAATATCTATTTGTGCATCTTTATTTATCTTGGTTTCATGCGCATATGAACCTGCAGATGAACTGACAATCTTCACATCCAGACAACCACAGCTAATTGAACCAATTGTTGAAAAATTTAGCTTAGAAACTGGAATTAAGGTGAATTTTTTATCTGGAAATGCACAAGAATTAATGGAAAGAATTGATGTGGAGGGTGATAGTTCTCCTGCTGATATTTTTATGACTGTAGACGCGGGAGTCTTATGGCAAGCAGCTGAGAGAGATATCTTTAGCAGCACTAATTCAAAGATATTAGACGAAAATATTCCATCATATTTACGAGACCCAGAAAACAAGTGGTTTGGTTTATCAAAGAGAGCAAGAACAATTGTTTATTCTAATGATCAATTTAATGATAATGATTTTTCAACATATGAGGATTTAGCTGACCCAAAATGGAAAGGCAAATTATGCTTAAGAACATCAAAGAAAGTTTATAACAGATCTCTGATGGCAAGCATGATAGATGCTTATGGTTTTGAAAAAGCAAAAGAAGTAGTTACAGGATGGATATCAAATCTTGCCACTGAAGTATTCTCCAACGATACAAATGCTTTAAAAGCTGTATCGAGTGGACAGTGTGGCCTAACAATTGTAAATACGTACTACTTAGCTAGATTATTGGATGATCCTCAATATGATAATTTGACTCTTTTTTGGGCAAATCAAAGTGATAGAGGGGTTCATGTAAATATTTCTGGAGCTGGAATAGTTAAAACTTCTAAAAACAAACAAGCTGCAACTTTACTTTTAGAGTACTTGTCATCCGAAAAGGCTCAAGATTTTTATGCATCTGCAAATAAAGAGTATCCAGTTCTAGATGGAGCCATGGTGCATGCTTCAATTAAAGATTGGGGTAAATTTATTGAAGATAATATCAATGTTGGTAAATTGGGCTCACTTCAAAAAGAAGCAGTGTTTCTTGCACAAGAAGTAGGGTACAAATAATTATTGTTATTTAAACTTTTTCGCCGCGAGCTCTTATTTCTTTGAGAACTTGACTGATGCCTTTTTTGTCAATGATACGCATACCTTTTGCTGACACCTTTAGATTAACAAATCTGTTCTCAGATTCTACCCAAAACTTGTGGGTATGCAGATTGGGAAAAAATTTTCTTTTTGTTCTATTGTTAGCGTGAGAAACATTATTCCCAGACTGAGGTATTTTTCCTGTTACTTGACACTTTTTACTCATAGAAACGCGATTTTATAGAACAGAAGCATACTTATCAATACTATAATCAATTTATATGAAACAAATTTATATCCTAAGGCATGCTAAATCATCCTGGGACAACACCAACCTAAGTGATTTTGATAGGCCTTTGTCTAAAAGAGGAATAAATGATGCAGTCAAATTAGGTAAATTTATATTAGCCAACAAAATTAGAGTATCTAATGTTATTTGCAGTAACGCCAGGAGAACAAAAGATACATTTGATTTGATCTCAAAGGACCTTGATTTTTTAATTGAAAAAGTAATATATACAGATGGTCTATATTATGGCGAACCTTATAAAATTATTGAAATGATAAAAGATCTTGATGAAAAAGATTTAAGTGTTTTGATAGTTGGACATAATCCTACTCTACATATGCTTATTGAAAAACTTACAAATAAATTTATTCATAAATTTGCAACATGCAATTTAGCAAAAATTACTTCTGAAAATACATGGAAAGATACTTCATTTGGATCTTGTGAGTTAAAATCATTAACCAAACCAAAGGAAATAAAAATTGAAAAATATCAAAATTAAAATACTCAATCCACTTATAAATGAGTCAATACCTCTTCCAGAATATAAAACAGATGGCTCTGCTGGTATGGATTTAAGAGCCTGTATAGATAGTGAATTAACATTAAAATCTAATTGTACTGAGATGATCCCAATTGGGTTTGCAATGTATCTAGAGGATCCTGGTTTGGCTGCTTTAGTAGTTCCTAGATCTGGCCTTGGGTCTAGGCACGGAATTGTCCTGGGTAATTTAGTTGGCTTAATAGATTCTGATTATCAGGGAGAATTAATGGTTCCTGCCTGGAATAGGTCTGATGAAGATTTTGTAATAAAACCAGGAGATAGGATTGCCCAAATGATTATAGTCCCTGTTGCTCAAGTTAATTTTGAGACTGTAGATGATTTTGAAATGTCTAAAAGAGGAGAGAAAGGATTTGGAAGTTCTGGTATTAACTAGAAATGTTATTTTTTACCGAATCTTTCTTCAAATTTTTGTACTCTACCGCCAGAGTCGATAATTTTTTGTTTGCCTGTGTAGAAAGGATGAGAAGAAGATGAAATTTCAACCTGATAGTATGGATAAGTTTTTCCATCATGCTCTTTAGTTTGAGAAGTGTTCAGTGTTGAATTAATAATAAAATATTCATCCACACTTGTATCGTGGAACAGAACTTCACGGTATTCAGGATGTATATCTTTTTTCATAATAAAATTAATTTAGGATGAGAACTATATCAAAAATAAAACCCATTACAATTAAAAAATGAATATTTTTTACTATGATATTGCTGTAAATGTTCCTCTGAGAAAGTGCTTTACTTATAAATCAAATACAAAAATTCCAGTTGGTACCAGAGTGCAAGTTAGCTTCGGGACAAAAAAAGTCTTAGGTATTGTTATAAGAAAGCTAAAAAAAATTAATCCACAGATCAAGAAAAATACCATTAAAGATGCAATACCAATTGATGAACATAAATGTTTTGATAAATCCACTTTTGATTCTGTGCTGTGGGCATCAGAATATTATCATCATCCAATTGGAGAAGTATTTTTCTCATTTATTCCAACTATCCTAAGGAAAGATGCTTCAAAAAAAATTACTCGTATAAAAACTAAAATAAATTATTCAATTAATGAAGCAGATAAGTCTTTTGAATTAAACGATGAGCAAAAAAAAGCAATCAATAACATTTCAAAAATTAAGGGATTTGATCCCTCTTTATTATATGGAGTTACTGGATCTGGTAAAACAGAGGTTTATTTACGCTTGACTGAAAATTACATTAAGAAAGATAAATCAGTCTTAATTCTCGTTCCAGAAATTAATTTAACACCTCAGCTAATCAATCGTTTTAAAAATAGGTTTAATGGTGAAATAGGGGTGTTCCACTCCAATTTAACACCTAAAAAAAGATTTGAGACTTGGTTAAAATCAAAATTTGGCATAATTAAAATTGTCATTGGCACAAGGTCATCTATCATGATGCCCTTAGATGAATTGGGATTAGTTATTGTTGATGAAGAACATGATCAGTCATATCGTCAATCGGAAGGCTTTAAATTTTCTGCTAGAGATATGGCTATTAAGAGATCACAAATCGAAAATATTCCATTGATTCTTGGCTCTGCAACACCATCACTTCAAACTTTAAAATTAGTTTCTGAAAAAAAATTTAAAAAATTTGAAATTCTAAAAAGGACTGACGGCAAAAGCCCGCCTAAATTAATTGCTTTGGATATTAATAACTCAGAATTAATTGAAGGTATCGCTGAAGAGAGCATGACAGCAATAGAAAAAACAATCAGCAAAGGTGAACAAGCTCTAGTTTTTATTAACAGAAGGGGTTTTGCACCATTATCTGAATGCGCAGACTGTGGTTGGGTGGCATCTTGTAAATTATGTGATTCAAATTTAGTATTTCATAAATCTAAAAATAGATTAATTTGCCACAAATGTGAGTCTGTTTTTAAAGTTTCTAAAGCTTGTCCTGAATGTAATTCATCTAAAATAGAAACATATGGACTGGGAACTGAAAAAATAGAGGAAGTTTTAAAATCAAAATTTGTAAACATTCCTATCATAAGATTTGATCACGACTCAACAAAGAGGAAAGGATCACTAGAAAAGATATACTCACAAATTCATGAGAGCAGAGCAGCAATATTAGTTGGGACACAAATGCTCACCAAAGGACATGATTTCCCAAGAGTAACTATGTGTGTAATATTAAATGCTGACAATGGATTAATTAGTCCTGAGCTCAATGCCATAGAAAAAATATCCCAACAACTAATTCAGGTATCAGGAAGAGCTGGAAGAAATAATAATTTAGCGAAGGTCATCATACAAACAAGATATCCTGATGACTTAAATCTCAAAAAAATTAAAACGGGTAATTACAAATTGATTGCAGATCAATGCCTAGAAAACAGTAAATTAAAAAACTTTCCACCATATTCAAGCATTTGTTTATTGAGATGCACTTCTCCAAATTCAAACAATTGCCTAAATTTTCTAAATAGAGCTCATCAAATTTTAAAAAGTAAAAACAAACTGAATGCTATTGGGCCTCTTCCGTCAATTCCGTCAAAAGTCAAAGGAAATTCAAGATTTCATTTAGTTCTTCAATCTTCAACTAAGACTTATTTAAATAGGGTTTTAAAATTCTTAATATATGAGTTCGAAAATTGGCCAGAGGCAAAAAAAATTAAATGGTCATTTGATATAGACCCTTATGACATGTCTTAAATATTTATTTTTAGAATTTGACCAGGAAAAATCGGTTGCCCATTAAGATTATTTAATTTAATGATTGAATCAACTGTAACACCAAATCTAATTGATATTTCGGACAGCACATCTCCTTTTTGAATCTCATACAGAACCATATCCGGATTCATCTCTATTGTTGTATTAGAAATTGGTTCTTGCTTAAAGTAGTTATGAATTCCTAAGAAAATAGATCTAGCAATCATTCTCCTGCCAGCTTTACCCTTTAATCTTGCGGCATCTTCTGGATTTGTGATAAATCCAGACTCAACCAGCACAGAAGGTATGTCAACAGACTTTAAAACTCTAAAATCAGCATATTCAATATTTTGTTTATGTATTTTGGTATATGGATCTCTTTTAAGTTGCTCCAAAATTTTTGTACCTAGGGTTTGGCTTTGATCAATTTTATTTTTATACATTTCTGGATAATTGTTTCGAGCCCTATCTTCATTGAAATCATCATCTTTTAAATTTTTAATATCGGCTTGTATTCGTTTTCTTTGTTTTTCAGATAAATTTCTTGCAACAGAGCTAGATGCTTCATCGGACCATATGAAAACAGATGCTCCTTTTACAGATTCAAGCCTAAAACCGTCAGCATGAATTGAGATAAATGCGTCTGCACCTTTTTTTCTGGCTTCTTGGTACCTGCTATTCAAATTAATAGTTTCATCATTTGACCTAATCATTACTGGATAATACCCAGAGGTATCTCTGAGCGTTCGCTCAAGCTCTTTTGCAATTAAAAGAGTTACGTCTTTTTCGAGTATATTATTTGGACCCACTGCTCCAGGATATTTCCCTCCGTGGCCAGCATCAATAGCGATAACAATATCTCTAATGCTATTTTCTAAATTTTTTATTCTTTTTGTAACTAAGGTAAGCATTACTCCATTTTTAGTTTGAATTTGAGTTGGCTTTTCCCAAAAAATATTTTCATATAGATCAATGACTATTCTTGAAGTATCCCCATCTGATATTGATCTTATTTTTTTAATTGGATAGTTATAGGAAATATTAATATCCTCTTTTAATTTTGTGTCGTAAATATCCAGCACCAATCTAGATGGGGTATTTAATGAATATGATTTTACTAAAGAGACTTTTTCTAACAAAAAAGATATTTCAACACTCTTGTCATCCTTTTCAATTACTTCATTAAAAGTTAGTTCATTTGAATTAACAAAAGAAATAAATAAAAAGCTTATTAAAGATAATCTATACATTATTTTTATCTAATCCCAAAAATATATTATTTTTAATATTAAAACTTGCTTCTCGAGATTTATCTAGATGTTCTAAGTTTATTTTCATATCATATGGTCTTGGTTCTTTTAGTCTTTCCGGCCACTCAATAATTATAATTTTCTTTCCATTTATTTTTCGATCTAAATTAAAAATTAATATGTCCTCAGCTTCATTTGTTCGATACAAATCAATATGCAGAAACAGCAAGTTATTAA
>CEOK01140691.1_pt1 | contig 10545 bp, 14 predicted proteins | sample 427001 | NCBI WGS metagenome assembly CEOK01 (sample SAMEA2591108, study PRJEB7988) | marine metagenome | isolation source: saline water (ENVO:00002010), including | reverse complement strand
TGATAAGTAATATTATTATTTTTTTCATATTAATTGATTTATACATCTAAATTAAAAAATATTTTATTTAATAATTTATTATATTCATTTTTTAAAACAATAAATTATGAACGAAGTAGAAATTTTAAATTACGCTCAAATGAATTTCATTCAAAACGGTTTATACATGGTAGCTTTTACTGCTTTTGTTTTTATTACGTTTAGATTAATGAGATTTCAAAGAGAGCAAAATGCTAATGTTTTTGTAAAAGTATTGGTAACCATATTTGGTCTGTGTACTACATTTTTTGGTTATAATGTTTTTTCATTTTTATATGTCAATCAACTTGGACAGTCATACAGACTTTCGGAACTTCAATCTTCAGGGGCTGAACTAAGTGCCTTATCACAAAACTGGGTTGATTATATTGGTTATACAGTCAGCGATGGACTTCCCATCCCTTTTAGTCCTGAGCCTGCAGCTTATCTTTTTTTAGGAACATTTGCTATTATGGTTATAGCTGGAGTTTGGGTAAATCTTTCTAAAGATTAAATTGAAATTTTAATAGGCCCTCTTATTGAGGGTCTATATAATGTAGAAAAGTATAAAAAAGAAGTGCAAAGTACTTCCTGCTAATACAAATAAATGCCAAACTGTATGAGCGTATTTTTTATCTAGAGAGTAAAAAATAGTTCCTATGGAATAACTTACACCACCTAAAACTAATAATAAAAACCCATTAAACTCTATAACTTCAAAAACGGTTTTAATATCTAAAATCACTAGCCATCCCATAAATAAGTAGAGTACAAGTGAAAGTTTTTCAAACCTTCCAGTGTAAAATAATTTAAAAAAAGTTCCAAATAAAGCTATAAAAGAAACAACTGCAAAAATATATAGTCCAGACATATTGAGCAGGGTAATCAAACAGACAGGCGCATATGAACCTGCTATTAAGTAGTAGATACTTATGTGGTCAAATATTCTTAGTTTCTCTTTAAGAATAGGATTTGATACATAGTGGTATAGTGTTGAAGATAGATAGACACTAATTAGCCCAAATCCAAACAAAACGATTCCTAAAGTACTTAAATAAGTGAGATTGTTATTGTAAGAAAAAAGGAAGAACACACCAACTATAGATCCAATAAGTCCTATAAAGTGAGTAAGAGCATTCCAGTATTCTTCTTCTTTTGTAGCTTCCATTAACCCTAACAAAACTAATAATTACGTGATTAAAAGTGAATCCATATATATAATTAACATAGAATTATAAAATCAGTAACTTTGTATGGCAAATAGACCTATGAAAACTAAATCACAGATTGTAGACAACTGGCTGGTAAGATATACTGGATTGGAACTTGAAAGTTTTGGAGAGTATATACTTTTAACAAATTTTGATAAGTATGTAAATATATTTGCTGAAAAATCAGGTTGTGAGATTAATGGAAAAGATAAAAATATGTCCTCAGCTACATCTAAAAACATTACAATTATAAATTTTGGAATGGGAAGCCCTAATGCGGCAACAATTATGGATTTACTTTCTGCAATTTCTCCAAAAGCAGTTCTTTTCTTAGGGAAATGTGGAGGTCTCAAAAACAGAATTAATATAGGTGACTTTGTTCTTCCTATCGGGTCTATAAGAGGAGATGGTACTTCTAATGATTACTTCCCACCAGAGGTTCCAGCAATGCCGTCTTTCTCTCTTCAAAAAGCGATTTCTACAACAATAAGAGAATTTAAAACAGATTATTGGACAGGAACAGTTTATACAACCAATAGAAGAGTATGGGAATATGATAAAGGTTTTAAACATTACATAAAAAAAACTAGAGCTTATGCTATTGATATGGAAACTGCAACACTTTTTACAGTAGGATTTCATAATAAAATTCCTGTTGGTGCATTATTATTGGTTTCGGATTCACCAATGACTCCTGAAGGTGTGAAAACTCTTAAAAAAGACGAAATTAACTCAAAACAATTTGATGAAAAGCATATTGAAATTGGCGTTGATTCATTAAGAAAATTAATGGATAATGCTGAAACTGTTAGGCATCTTAAGTTTTAGTGATTTAACATGAGGATTTCATTTATATTAATCATTATTTTAATTTTTGGCTGTGCAAAATCAGATTCTGATTTTGAAGAAAAGTTTTCCGAAGAAGGTTTTGGTAATTTTGAATACTATGAAGGACTTGCAAGCTACAATCTTCAACATGGTGGTTTAAATAGAGAATATTTACTTTATATACCTCCAAATCTTCAATCAAGAACTAATCTTCCTGTAATTTTTAATTTTCATGGCTACTCAGGTCAAGCTGACCAGTTTTATAATATGTCAGATTTAGTAGATATAGCAAATGAGAATGGAGTCGTATTAGTATATCCACAAGGCGCATTATTACCAGGAGGATCAACTCATTGGAATGCAGCACCAACTAATGGTCCTTCTCCATCATTTGTTAATAAAAGTAATATAGATGACATAGGATTCTTTAATGCCATGTTGGAGGAAATAAATCTAAATAATATTCTTGATTTAAACAGAGTTTATGCAATAGGATACTCTAATGGAGGTATGTTCTCTCATTTTTTAGCATGTAATACTGATAATGTTTTTGCAGCAATTGGTGATGTGGCAGGTACAATGCTCACAGATACATATAATACCTGTAACCCTTCTTCACCAACTCCACTTTTAAAAATTCATGGAACGTCTGATGCTGTTGTTGCTTATAATGGTTTTGATCCTCAAGGTTTTAAAACTGTTGACGAGGTTATAGATTTTTGGAAATTAAATAATAATTCTAATGATTCTTTTATTTTCAATAGTAGGGTAAGTACCTCATGGGCTAACTATATGGGTCCTGTAGATTTTGAAAAATACACATATGAATCAGATATAAATGGACCAAGCATTGTACATTATAAAATGCTTAGAGGTGGTCATTGGTGGGATTACAGTTTAGATAATGATCTTAAAACAAGCTCTTTGTTATGGGAATTTTTCTCAAAACATTCAAGAGAGTAGTATAAAAAAAGGGGCTTAAAGCCCCTTTATAATTTGTTAATTTAACTATTATTGTAATCCAAGCATTATACTACCAAAGTCAAAAAACTCCGATATGAAAGCTGTTTTGCCTTCTTCGTTAAATTGTTGAACTGAATAATAAGAAGTTTCAAATTCTGTACCAGTTTCCTTATGGTTGTAGGTCCATACACCGTATGATCTTACACCTCCATCAGGTAAAAATTCAGTATCATCAACACCAGGGTAGTACTGTCTGTTTGTAAACTTAAAGTTTTCAAAAGCACCATGCCATCCTTTCATTCCTTCCATCCATTGAGATTTTGTAAGTGAATCTCCTTGAGGACTTGACCAGATTAAATCTTCAGAAGCACCATCAAACATAGATTGTAGATCTCCATTTTCAAAATAGTTAAATTCAGCATCAACTTTTTCAACATTAGTATTGTATTTTTCAAGACCAGCATTGAAATTAGAAGATGTTGCATCAGGAGATGCACATGCTGCTAATAAGCTAATTACGGTTAAGGTTAATAATTTTTTCATTGTATTTGTTTTAAATTAGAATACAAATCTATGAAAAACATATTTTATCAATTACATTAGCTTTGAAATATGGAAATTCCAGAAAAATTAAAGTTAGAATATCTTCTTGCTCTTGACAATCATATTGAAACTGTTGGAAAGGAAAATAAAGAGGTTACTTTGAAAAAAATTTTTGAAATCACAAGAGATATTGCTAATCTTGGATTTGGTGAAAAAGATATACATGAAATTGCAAAAGATGAAGATCTTTACATTAGATATGAAGAATGGAGAAAATCTAACAAAACATAACTACTATGATATGCAAGAATTATAAAGAATATTATCAATCTTCAATTAAAATAGGATTTGGAAACTATCGCCCTCATAGTGGTTCAACTAACTTTGGTCGAGACAGAAGTTTTGTTATTTCTTCACTCATAGCAATTGTAATTTTTGCTCTTATTTATTTTTTAAATTCAGGAAACCTCTAATACTTATTATAATATCAATGAAGAAACTTTTACTATTTATATTACTTATATCAATATCCTGTGATCAATCAATAAATCAATATGAATATGTAGTAAAGGATGAAATATATAGAAATAATGTTTTAAAAAATAATCCTGGTGAATATGTTCAACTTTCTAAAGGTTATACATATTTTGAAGAGGCTAATAGTAACTCAGCAATTGGGAATGTTGTTTTGGTTCATGGATTTTCAGTTCCTTCCTACATAATGAGAACAACTTTCAATTCAATCAAAGAGAGAGGTTTCAGAGTTATTATGATGGATTTATATGGCAGAGGTTACTCTGACAACCCAAACCTTCCTCAGACTGATGAATTAAGAGCTACACAAGTCATAGAGTTAATGAAGAGTAGAGGTATAGAAAATGCATCAATAGTTGGATTATCAAATGGAGGAAGAATAATATCAAAGATTGCAGATATTGAACCTGAGCTAATAAAGGATCTTTTCTATATAGCATCTTCCGGATTCTATGCATATGAAGAAGTAAATGATAAAGAAGTATATCAAGAAGAGATAGACAGTATGATTTTAAAATATCCTGAAATGGCAAAAGGTCAAGTAAATGACTTTTTTGAAGGGGATAAATATCCTAACTGGATAACTCAATATGAAGAACTTCAAACTCATGTGGGTTTTGCTAGAGCTCTTATTTCAACCACTAAAAACTTAGTAACACTTGATGATATTCATAAAAAAATAGACTCATTAAATATTCCTGTTTACACTTTCTGGGGTGAATTTGATAATGTAGTAGTCTATGATGAATTCAAGGATAGATTAAATAAAGTATTTCCAAACAGAAAAGAATTTTTTATTACTAAATCTGGACATCTTCCTCATATGGAAAACCAAGAAGAATTTGAAAATATTTTTTTTAAATATTTAAATAATTAATATTCATGCATAAATGAGATTTTTACAGATAATACTTATTGGTTCAATTTTATATGGAATTTATGCTATTATAACTTCTGATTGGAGTGGCCTCATTTGGATAATTGGTGGGTTATCCTTTCTATTTCTAACAAATAAATGGATGAATTAATGAAAATACCCAAAGATTTAATGTTCGAGTATTTATTATCCCTTGAGAATTATAGTGACTCACATCCAACTCTCAGGGATATTACTATGAAAGAAGCACTTGATGCTCAAAAAAAAATTATTGATCTAGGTTTTTCAGATCGTGATATAATTGAAATGAAAAGTGAAAAATTATTAATAGAGTTTAGATCTTGGAGACAAGAAACAGGCCAATAAATACTTATATGAATAAAGAAATTATTAACACTGTTATTAGAAATAGAAAATCAATTTATCCTAAAGACTACTCTGGAGAGGAAGTTCCAGATATAGTTATTAAAGAAATATTATTGAATGCAAACCATGCTCCAACTCATCATTTAACTCAGCCATGGTTTTTCAAAGTCTATAAAAATGAATCTAAACAAAACCTAATAGAAGTAGTAAGTAGAATTGACGAATCTAAACTATCAAAGATTAAACTCAATAAGTTTATTCAAAAAGTAAATGACTCCAATGTTATAATATCTATTTTTTTAAATAGAGATTTAAAAGAAAGATTACCAGAGTGGGAAGAGATTGCTGCTGTTTCCATGTCCGTTCAAAATATGTGGCTAACGTGTTATGCTAATAACATAGGGTCATACTGGAGTACTCCAAGTTTTTTAAAGGAATATGGAGACTTGATTGATTTAGATGAAAATGAGACTTCATTAGGCTTTTTCTTTATGGGAGTTTATACTCATAAAGAATCTCCAAAACTAAGAAATGATATAAACTCTAAAGTTGAGTGGGTCTAGATTATTATATTTAATGAAGAATCTTTTTGAAATTTGATAGAACTTCTTTTCTTTAATCAGTAACATAACTTAATTTAGCATTTTAACTTTTAAACCATTATAAGAATGAACAATATTCTTTCAATTGATTCTGTTTCTAAGCATTATGGAAATTTTACTGCTCTAAACAATGTGTCAGTAAATATTAGAGAAGGTTCTATCTTTGGTCTTCTTGGTCCAAATGGAGCAGGAAAAACTACTCTTATAAGGGTCATAAATCAAATAACTTATCCTGATTCAGGTAAAGTTTTATTTAATAATTCACCACTTGAATTAAAACATATAAGAGATATTGGTTATTTACCAGAAGAAAGAGGTCTATACCCTAAAATGAAAATAGGTGAGCAGGCTGTCTATCTTGCTCAATTAAAAGGATTAGATAGTTCTACTGCAAAATCAGAACTTAATAAATGGTTTGAAAAGTTTCAAATAAACGATTGGTGGGATAAAAAGGTTACAGAGCTTTCAAAAGGAATGGCACAAAAAATTCAATTTATAGTAACTGTCCTTCACAAGCCAAAACTGATAATATTTGATGAGCCTTTTTCAGGCTTTGACCCTATAAATGCAAATTTAATTAAGGATGAGATTCTTCAACTTCGAGAAAATGGTGCAACAATAATTTTTTCCACACATAGGATGGAATCTGTTGAAGAGTTATGTGAGGATATTGCATTAATTAATAAATCCAATAAAATTTTAGATGGTAAATTGGATGACATCAAAAAAAATTTTAAAACAAATATATTCGAAGTAGGTGTTGATTCAACCAATCCAGATTTACTTAATAAAGAGCTAGAGTCTAAATATGAGCTAACTAGACCCTCATTTAAGACTATAGGAGATAATTTAAAACTGAATGTTATACTAAAGGATAATCAGAATTCAGAAGATCTCTTAAAAATTTTAAATCAAAATTCTAGAGTAATTCATTTTAAAGAAGTAATCCCAAGTGCAAATGATATATTCATAAACTCTATTGAAAACGACTAATATGGAGCATTTTTCAATTATTACAACAAGAGAATATTTAAATAAAATAGCTAATAAATCATTTATCATGATGACTTTATTATTACCAATTATTTTAGCTGGTTTAACATTCCTTCTTAGCTTTCTTAGCTCAGTTAACAATGACTCCTCTAAAACTATTTCTGTAGTTGATAATACAGGTTATATATACCAAAATCTGGATTCTTCTGATGATATAATCTATGATTTAATTACAGATTCTTCGCTAGATGATGCTAAGGAAATTTCCAGAAATAATTCAGACTACGGACTTTTATACATATCTAATTTTGATACCCCTCAAGAGATAGCTGAATCTATTGTCTTTATTTCAGAAGATTCTCCATCGCTTAGTATAATTAATCGAGTTGAGTCTCAACTAGAAACAATTCTAACTAATGAAAATTTCAGACTTATTGGTATTGATGTTAATGAGGTAAATTCATCAACAATCTATATTGATTTATTCCAGGAAAGTTTTGATGGAGAGGAAACAACTAGAATAGATGGGCTTGTTAAACTTATTTTTGGTTTCTTCTTAGGTTTTCTTTTGTACTTTTTCATTTTTGCATACGGCAGTATGATAATGATGAGTGTTATGGAAGAGAAGACCAACAGAATTATTGAGATTATTATTTCTTCAGTAAAGCCTTTTCACCTTATGACAGGTAAGATAATTGGAGTTTCACTAGCTGCATTAACTCAAGTATTAATATGGGGAACAATGTTTTTTGTTTTTTCCTATATTTTCTCTTTTGTTTTTGGAATATCTACATCATATAATACTGGTGATTTAATTCTAAGTGCAGAAGGTAATACTGAATTATCTTCTTTTACTCTTGAAATGATTTCTGCATTTATGAATTTACCTTTAACTAATATATTCATTGCATTTATAATGTACTTTTTAGGAGGTTATTTTCTTTATGCCTCAATATTTGCTGCAATAGGAGCGGCAATTGATAATCAGGCAGATGCTCAACAATTTATGATTCCAATAACACTTTTAGTTATTATAGCTTTATATGTTGGAATTTTAACTGTACCTGAAGATCCAAATGGGATTGTTGCTCAAATATTCTCATACTTCCCTTTTACCTCTCCAATTGTAATGCTTATGAGAATCCCTAATGGTGTTCCAATATATGAGCAGGTGATATCTCTAACTATTCTTTTTTCTTCAGTTGTATTTATGATTTGGATTGCAGCCAAGGTTTATAGAATTGGGATACTTATGTACGGAAAAAAATTAACTTACGGAGAGATTATAAAATGGCTTAAATCCTAATTAGACATGAAAAAACTACTATTAATATCATTACTTATTGTTTCTTGTGATAACCCAGAAAATCATGGTAATCTTTCAATATTTAAAACTCCAACTCCAGAGCAATTTAATAAATGGGCTGAAATAGACTCTGCATACGTCAAAATGGTTCCTACTTTAGTTGATGTCTACAAAAGTAGTGCAAAGCTTAATTTTAACGGGAATCCATGGGAAAATAAAACATTTCAATCAGAGTATTCTGATTTGACTTGGAGAGAATTGTACGATCATGTCAAATATTTTACAAAATTATATAGTGAGGTAGGGTATGAAGAAGGAGAAAAAGTTCTAGATTCAATTAATAGTAGATTTGATCAACTAAGAGACGATTTAATAACCTGGAAAGATTCTAGAGATTAAGGCATAGATATTACTCTGGTGAAGTAAAAAGCTACTTTGTAGTAAATAGTAATCAGGGGATTTTTTTATATATATCGGGCACTTTCCTGTTCATAGATATTTTTTCATAATGAAACCCTAAATTATATAACAACTGTTCATTGTTTGATCTAGTTATAAAAGTGATATTAGCGGGCTGTCCATTATGTCTATATCCCATTGGGATGGTTAAGGCTGGATAGTGTGCAGCAGCAGCTATTCCAGCCATATCATTGTCTACAGAAACAAAAACATCAAAATCATTTTCTTTCATTATTGAATTCAAATAATTATTTGCTCTTGACTTTGTTTCTTCTTTCATTTCATGGAGCCTATTATTTGAAATTGAATCATTTACTATTTCCTTAAATAACATTTGATCGTAAGGTGCATGAAGAAATGTATCTCTACTATTATAGCTAACTATATCTTTTACATTTTTAACTGATAATTTTTTATTTCCATAACCTAAAATATATTGAGGAAGATCTCTTTTCATATCAGAAGTTAAAATATTTCTAAAATGGGGGAGAGAGTATGATTTCGATTTAAATGATACAGATTCAACACCTATTTCTTTTAAATCATTCAATGCATTTATAACAAGAGAATCACTATTATATCTTTCAGATATTCCAACCTTTATTTTTGAGCCTTTAAAACCGGTCATCTCTTTAAGATCAATTTTTTTTACTTCGTAACTTAGATTATCATTTTTATCATACCCAATCATTCCATTATATAAAAGAACATTATCCATGACATTAGTAGTCATAGGTCCAGATGTATCATAAAAACTTGATATCGGAATTATACCAGATCTACTTATATTCCCTATTGTGGCTTTTAACCCAACTAATGAATTTTTAGAAGATGGAGATAGTATTGACCCTGAAGTTTCTGAACCCAGTGATCCCATTGCATAGTTTGCAGCAATTGATACTCCACTTCCAGAACTAGAACCTCCGGACTCAAATTTTTTTCTACCGTAAGGGTTAAGTGTCTGTCCACCCAAAGAGCTGTATCCAACAGGGCATGGTCTGCAAAAATAATATGCCCACTCACTCATATTTAGTTTTCCAAGAATAAGGACATTATTTTCTTTCAATTGATTTATTACAAAGGCATTATTATCTACATAATTATTTTCAAATACAGATGCACCTGCTGTTGTCGCTAATCCTTTTACATTAATATTATCTTTTATTAGTAGAGGGATTCCATATAATAAATTATCTTTTTTAATACTATTATCTAGGTCTCTAGCTTCATTAATTACATTAGGGTTAAGTGATATAATTGCATTTAGATATAAGTTCTTATCAAATTCATGAATATATATTCTATAGATAAAGAATTTAACTAAGTCTTCATATGAAAACTTTTCTTGAGAAATATATTTCTGTATTGTTGAAATATCATTATTAAGAATTAATTTTTTTAGACTTTCATGATAGGATATATCGTATGATTTTAAAAATGAATGAAAGGGTTTAAATATATCATTCTTATCAGAGCTTAACGACTGAATTCTTTTGAACCTCATTCTAGAAATTTCATGAGTTGAATTTTCAATAATCTCAGTTATCTCATCGTAATTTTCCCATTTTATAATCCGATTATCTGAACATGACAATAAAAAAGACAGAAAAACAATAATTAAAAACCTATAGTAATTCATATATGTTATTCATTTAAAAGTAATGTTTAGTCTCTGATTAAATTATTTAATACCCTCTAACATGAATAAAAATGCATACTCCATTGCAATCTCTCTAAGAGGTTCAAACCTCCCTGATGCTCCACTATGTCCAGTATCCATATTTGTATGTAATAAAATGATATTATCTCCTTGATGATATGTTCTTATTTTTGCAACCCATTTTG
>CEOK01043385.1_pt1 | contig 10551 bp, 9 predicted proteins | sample 427001 | NCBI WGS metagenome assembly CEOK01 (sample SAMEA2591108, study PRJEB7988) | marine metagenome | isolation source: saline water (ENVO:00002010), including | reverse complement strand
CCGCCATTTTCGTCCTCGGTCTCACGCTTCATCCGCAAAGCAATCAAATAGATGCCCGCTTGCACAGGATCGGTGACGTCTTCCAGAATATGCTGCATGAGTCGACGTGCTTCATCGAAGGACAAGTCCTTACTGTATTCTGGGCCGGTGGCGACGCGTCCTATGGCGTCACGGACAAAAGCGTCAATTTCCTGTTGGCTGTAATGCGTATCCATTGAATGTCATTGCTAGAGAGTGGAGCGGAAGCATACAAAATGTCCCTTAGCATCGTAATATCTCTATAGAGGGGCGATTAAGTATCTGTTTTTTATGTCTTTGTTAGCGCTGCATGCGCGTCTCGAGTGGGTCTATGCATGGCCACGCGCAGATCCTGCGAGGACTTACCTGTACGCCCTCATCAGAGGTATTCGGACTGCTGCTGGTTTGCATTAAAATATTCTCCGCAAATAATACTTTGGAGCATCAAGAAATGGACGAAGCTGATGAAATTGATTTTGCCAGTGGTCTGCAGGCATTCGAATCCAAGCACTTTTCACGTGCCATTCAATTACTCTCACCACTTGCAATCAAGGGCAATGCAGATGCACAACATCGCTGTGCCATAATGTATCAAAATGGTCTAGGGGTGGCCGCAAATCCGGCAGCTGCACTGCAGTGGATGAGTGCCTCGGCGGAGCAAGGCTATGCCATTGCTCAACACGGACTGGGTTTCATGTATATGGAAGGTGATTGTGTCGAGCAAAATGGCGAGCTTGCCGTGCACTGGTTCACCCAAGCAGCCGAACAGGGATTAGCGGGTTCACAAACAACCCTTGCGATGATGTATGAGCAGGGCACACTGATTGAAAAGGATGAAGCTAAAGCAAATGAATGGTACCAAAAAGCCGGCTTCTGAGAATGCTTTGCTGGCAACACTAGGCATAGCGCCACACGATTAATCCAGCCATAAAACTTAAAAGTTAACCGTATGAGACCTGCACACTTACAGACCGTGCTTGATAAGGAATTTCATAGCGCTGTCGAGGGCCAACACACGCCCGTCATGCTGTGGGGGGCACCAGGTGTTGGCAAATCGCAAATCGTCGCACAAGTTGCCGAGCGCAATCAGGTCCCCATGATAGACATCCGCCTGTCACAGATGGAACCCAGTGACTTGCGCGGCATTCCATTTCGTAATGACAGCCAGGTGGAATGGGCGATACCGGCCATGTTGCCAGACAGGCAACGTCACGGCGAGCATGGAATTTTATTTCTGGATGAAATCACCTCGGCCGCACCTAGTGTTTCGGCGGCAGCATACCAACTGATTCTGGATCGCCGCCTAGGCCAATACACAATCCCTCCAGGTTGGGCGATTTTAGCCGCAGGTAACCGCCAAGGCGACCGAGGCGTCACCTACACGATGCCTGCCCCTCTAGCCAATCGCTTTTCGCATTATGCTGTTGATGTCAATTTAGATGACTGGGTCGCGTGGGCCTATGCCAACCAGATTGATGATCGCATCATTGCCTTCTTGCGCTTCCGCCCAGATTTAATTTTTGAGTTTGATGCGGCGCAAAACCCGATGGCCTTCCCCACTCCACGTTCATGGGAATATACCCACCGCGCACTCAGTAAATTCGTTCAGCATAACGATGTACTGCTAGAAACACTGCAAGCCTGTGTCGGTCCCGCTGCCGGGGTGGAGTTAAACGCTTTCATAGCCAACCTGGATCAGATGCCAAACATTGAGGATATTGTTGCGGGCAAGGAAGTGCCAGTACCGGATGAAATTGATCTCCAATACGCCGTTGCCTCAGCACTCGTGGGGCAAGCCATCCGGGTACAAAATAAGGATGACGAACAACGCTATCATGGCAATATTTTGAATTACGCCAACAAGTTCCCACAACGTGAAATGGGCGTCATGATGATTTCTGATATGCATCGAGCAATTGGCGAAAAAATATTTGCCCTGGCTGAATTTTCAGATTGGGCTGAGAGTGTTGCCGACCTGATGCTATACGACGCATAGCCACCATTGGATAACGATAAAGTACATACTAAACTGGCAGCTGCACGCACGCGCTTGATTCTCGATCAGCCTTTCCTCGGCGCGCTGGTATTACGCATGCCACTGCAAATGGGTGATCCTGCCTGGTGTATGACAACGGCCACTGACGCTAAGAAAATTTACTATAACTACGCGTATATTGATCAACTCAAGCCAGCTGAAACTCAATTTGTGCTTGCCAAACAAGCGCTGCATTGCGCTCTTTCCCACTTTGCACGCCGCCAACACCGATTAAAACATCGCTGGGATCTGGCCTGTGACTATGCGGTCAATCCATTGCTTGTAGCAGAGGGATTCACACCACCACCTGGAGTACTGATTGAAGATAGCTTCTCTGGCATGAGTGCCGAAGAGATCTATCGCTGTCTGGATGATAAAGAGGACGGTGACGCAGATAGCGGCAACCATGAGGATCAAGGCAATGATGAGACCAGCGATCCGAGCGACTCAGATGCTGACTCAAATTCAGATGCTGACTCAAATAGTGACGCGCATAACGAGCCAAATCCTGCGGCGCAGCCAACACCCGAAAATGGATCAGGCAGTAGTAGTCAATCAGCTGATCCTAGCGGAAGCCCTGAGCCCGCGACACTGTCCCAGCAAGAACAGGATAATCTTAGTGTGCAATGGCAACAACGTCTGGCAGGAGCCGCACAGCAAGCCCAACAAGCAGGCAAATTAAGTGAATCTATGGCGCGCATGGTCGAGTTCATGTTGCAACCCAAGTTACCCTGGCGCGCACTATTAGCCCAGCATATGGTGGCCACAGCACGTGACGATTATAACTATGCACGCCCCTCCTCTCGACGTGGCGATCCAGCCATATTTCCCAGTCTACGCAGTGCCCAGACCGATATCGTAGTGGCTATTGATGTGAGTGGTTCTATTGATGATCAAGAAATAGACGAGTTCATGTCCGAGATTAATGCCATCAAAGCGCAACTCAGGGCACGCATAAGCTTGCTCGTCTGTGACGCGCAACTGGCGACCGGCTCACCGTGGATTTTTGAGTCTTGGGACGAGTTCAAATTACCCCGTACCTTCACTGGTGGCGGCGGTACCGATTTTCGCCCGGTGTTTGAATGGGTTGCGCAGCAAGATCAACCACCTCAGTTAGTGGTTTATTTTAGTGATTGTGTCGGCGCATACCCTGAAACTACCCCAGACCATGCCGTCATTTGGCTAGTGAAAGGCCGGGCACAACCACCTTTTGGTCAACGCATCCAACTCAATTGACATGGAATTAAGTCAACCCGATCAACTGCGCCTGAATGTGTTGCTGGCCCAAGCAGTGCAGGCTATTCGTATCGATGAATCACGCATGCTGCTGCATGCGTTATCCGCCAAGGGTGATATTCAAATCCAACTGCATGCCACCTGCAAAGACGAAAAATACATCAAACTGGTACGCCAGTGGTTGTCTACTCAAGTGCTAGGATCACCCGGCGGCTATCCAGTATTCCTTAAACGCTGGACGCGTATGGGCCAAGGTATCGGTGCGGCCAGTAGTGCCAGCCTGGAAAAGTTATTATTACTAGGTGAGCCCGAAGCAATTGTCGCGGTGGTGCATGCCACTGATGTCAGTAATGAAATTGCCCGACGCGCTTGGTGGTGCAGTCCAACATCGGAAAATGCACGCTGTCTGCTGCGCAGCCAGCAGGTTGTTGAGGGTTCGATGGGCACAGAGCTCGCTCACTTCTTGGTTGAGTTCCTGCCATTTGAAGAATCATCGCGTGCCATGATGAGCAGCGTGCAACTGATTCTTCAGGCTGAACTCATCAGTACGAAGACCCGAGCTGACATTTGGCAGCGGGCAAAACGACGCAATGCATTTTATCTGGGCTTCATCCGCCAGGGGACACAGGCCTTACCCGCAGAACAACCGTGCCATCCAGAGTATGAATTATGTCAACAATTACTTGCTCAACAGGATGATCCTTGCCTGCAGATTTTACACACGATGTTTAGCTCTGCAGGGCAAACTCTGCTGGAAATAATAGGTATTGTATTGCGCAAGCCAAATGATCAAGATGTAGCTGTAGAGTTATTTAACAGCATAGGCGACACGTTCAATAGCGAGCTTGCACTGCCCAGACACTGGCGCAGTATTGAGGAACTCATAGAATGTGTGGAGAAAACCATACAGGCTGAACGATTCAGCAGTATCATTCGGCAATGGCCACCAGCCTATGCTTATATTTATGCCATACTGTATCTTGCTATGCTTAGTGAAACATTACTCGACCCGATATTCGGCGTAACTGACTCAATAGGCTCAGTCATGAGAAAACGGATCAAACATCTTACAGACCCTATCTTAGAGCAACTCTCTGCAATCACTTAATCATGAGCCTGTTCCCACTTTTTGTTGATATTAAAGATAAACCCTGTTTGCTGGTCGGCGGGGGTAAAATTGCCGCGCGCAAACTCAAGATGCTATGCCAAGCCGAGGCTCAGATCACGCTGGTGAGCCCAGAACTATGCGCACAAGCAGAACAGTTATGTGCGGCCTACCCCGTCAGCATCAAGCGCAGAGCATTCCAAGACTCGGACATTGATCACCAACGTCTGGTAATCGCAGCGACTCACCTTGAAAAACTTAATCAGCACATTAGTGATCTGGCACAGAGTAACAATATCTTTGTCAATGTGGCCAGTGACTTTAGCTTAGGTGATGCCGTATTACCTGCAGTCATTGATCGTGATCCTATTCAGATTGCAATCACTACCGGCGGCGCCTCGCCGGTGCTGGCTCGTCAACTGAAGAGTAATCTGGAGCGTGCTACACCAACAGCCTACGGCCAACTGGCAAACTTAGTTGAGCGTTATCGTAAACAGACCAGTGCGGCCATCGAGGATGACACCACCCGGCGACGTTTCTGGGAGGAAGTCATGCAGGGTCCGATTGCTGAGATGGTGTTTGCCGGACAATTGGCGTCTGCTGAGCATGCCTTGCAGGAAAAACTTCGACACCAAGATGTGTCTGGCGCCGGCCAGGGCGAAGTCTATCTGGTGGGTGCTGGTCCCGGTGACCCCGACCTGTTGACCTTCAGAGCCTTACGCTTGATGCAGCAAGCCGATGCTGTGGTATTTGACCGCCTGGTGTCAGATCAGATTATGAATTTGGTACGCCAAGATGCTGAAATGATTTATGCTGGCAAGCAACGTGCCAATCATGCCATTCCGCAAGAGTCGATCAATCACTTACTGGTACGTCTTGCCCAACAGGGTAAACGTGTGTTGCGTTTAAAAGGCGGTGATCCTTTTATTTTTGGCCGAGGTGGTGAAGAAATTGAAACGCTGATGGAACAAGGCGTCCATTTTCAAGTTGTCCCGGGCATAACGGCCGCCGCCGGGTGTGCCTCCTACGCCGGCATACCCCTGACTCATCGGGACCATGCACAGGCCTGTATTTTTGTCACCGGCCACTTGCGTGACGGTACGGTTAATTTAAACTGGGATATGTTGGCACATGCTAATCAAACGCTAGTGTTCTACATGGGTCTGGTGGGACTGGATATTATATGCCAAAAATTAATTGCCCACGGCATGCCAACCACTACTGAGGCAGCGCTGGTGAGTAAGGGTACACGCCCTGATCAACGGGTGCTGATCGGTAACCTTTCTAATCTAGCTCAACTGGTGGAGTGTCATGATGTGCACGGCCCGACCTTAATCATCGTAGGCAGTGTTGTGACTCTGCATAGCAAGTTGCATTGGTACCTCACCGAACAGGAGTATACCGCCGAGTGAGCATCAGCACCGACCCGTTATTAAATCAGCCCGCACCCGATTTCAGTTTAGTTGATCAACAGGGTCATAGACATTGCCGCAAAGATTATCTGGGGAGCTGGATTATGCTCTATTTTTACCCCAAAGATGACACTCCGGGTTGCACCAAACAAGCATGTAATTTACGTGATGATTTCAGTGCTCTAAAAAATCGCAACATCACAGTCTTGGGCATTAGCTTAGACAGCTCGCAACAGCATGCGAATTTCGCGGCCAAATATCAGCTGCCATTTCCACTGTTAGCCGATCAAGATGGACGCGTCGCGCGCGCCTATCAGGCGTTATTCTCACTGGGACCGCTGCAGCTAGCCAAGCGCCACAGCTTTTTAATTGATCCTGAGGGCGTTATTCGTGTTGTGTTTAGGCAAGTTAAAGCCGGACAACATAGTCAACAGATATTACAAGCATTCGAGCAACTCAATCAGGCCTAGTTGTGTATACTAGATAAATCACCAATAACCAACGATACGATTACGCTTAATTAATTACCTAACAATTTGAAACTCAGCGATACAGGTGTCCACCTCAGTGCAGGTGGGTGAAACTGGGAATCTGGTGCAACACCAGAACTGCCCCCGCAACGGTAATCGAGTATATATAGACAAGCAGCCACTGCATAACGAGATGCGGGAAGGCGTCTATAGGTTTGCAGCATAAACCCCTTGAGAGTCCGGAGACCGGCCTGCTATTGCGTAGCAATTCGCGGTGGGCGATCGGGGCTACTCAAACATCACACAGCCATATCTGTCAGGTGAAATGCTGTGCGTGTTTCAGTAATCTATTGCTCATAGCGTTTGCCTTGCACAAGGAGACGTTAATGAAAAATCAGTTAAAAATACTATCCCTTCTTACCAGTCAGTTGTGTTTGACAGCCGCCGCAGACAGCTTGCCAGAGCTGACCGTGAGTGCCAGTCGTACGCCCCTACCCAGCCAGCAGATTGCTGGCGCTATCGATATCATCGATGCGCAAGACATCGCTCAGCAACACGTTGATTTTGTCAGTGATGCGCTGCTCAATACCCCGGCTTTAGGTTTAAGTCACAACGGTGGCCCCGGCAAACTCACCCAACTACGCATCCGCGGTGCTGAAGCCAACCACACTCTAGTGATGATTGATGGCATAGAAGCAAATGACATTGCACGTGGTTCTGAATTTGATTTTGCTCATCTCACTAGCTGCGGAATAGAGCGTATTGAGATACTTCGCGGACCACAGAGTTCGCTATGGGGCAGTGATGCTTTGTCAGGCGTGGTCAGCGTTGAGTCAAAACGCGGGCTGGGGCCGGTAAGTATTGACAGCAGTGCCAGTGGAGGTAGTTATGGAACACGGCAAAATTGCACCGGGATCAGAGCTGCCAATCAACAGCATGCCGTGTCTGTATATGGCAGTTATTATGACACTGATGGGACTAACATTTCTGACCAAGGCGCTGAACGTGACGGCTATAACAATCAGTCGCTGAGTGTGAGATATGATTTTGAGCCTAGTGATATTTTTTCTATGAAGTTAATTGCCAAACACTATGATATTTCAAATGATACTGACGATTTTGCCACCAATCCTGATTATTCACAGTATTTAGTGGATGCTGATAGAAAAAATGAAGTGATCCAAAACTATGCGAGAATGTCAGCCAGTTTAGATTCTTTCTCAGGCCGATTAAATCAGCAACTTGGTTTTGCTATCACCGATACCAACAACAAGGTCTATGAAAATGGCACTCATATAGAAGGTACCTTAGGTGAAAAGATGAAAATGGACTATCAAGCCAGTGTTTTTTTCGCCACCGACTCCACCGAGCATGCGCTCACTGTAGCCCATGAACGTGAATATGATGACTTCAAGCAACGTGGTACTGATTTTACCTATGGTGATCCCAACCATGATCAAGAAGTACAGACTAACAGTTACATTGCCGAATATCGTCTGGGCTTGCATAAAAATTTATATCTGAGTGCCTCACTGCGGAGAGATAATAACGATGACTTTGATGACAGTAACACACACCGTGTGACAGCTTTATATACGCCCAACGAATTTAAAACGCGCTTACATGTAGCTCAAGGCACTGGGGTGAAAAATCCAACTTTTACGGAACGTTTTGGTTTCTTTTCTGCTAACGATCAATTTATTGGTAATCCTGATCTAGAACCAGAAACCTCACAAAGTTGGGAGTTTGGTGTTAACCATGAGGTCACTCCCAAGCTGAATGTGTCTGCCATCTATTTCAGAGAAAAGCTCAAAAATGAAATTAATGGCTTTGCCAGCACTGCTCAATCTGGTGTGTACACGGCCGTCAATCTAGATGGTGACAGTCATCGTAAAGGCCTCGAGCTGGCACTTACAGCGAACCCTTTAGAACGACTTCAGATCGTTGCGAATTTCACTCATGTGGATTCTAAACAACCCGGCACTGACGCCAACCGTGAACTGCGTGTACCCATAAATACGGCTAATGTCATCGCTGACCTCGAATTGATTGCGCATAAATCGTATCTTAACTTGAAAGTGAATTATGTCGGCGAACAAATTGATACCGATTTTGGCGTCAGTCCGAGTGTGCGTCGTGAGCTCGATGACTATACCTTGGTGAGCCTAGCCGCCAGCTATAAAATCAATCAGCACATCAGTATTGAAGGACGCATCGAAAATTTACTTGATGCGTCCTACGAGGACGTAATAGGCTATCAAACACAGGGACGCCAAGGATTTGTTGGGATCAATTTCAACCAACAGAGGTAGTAACCATGAGCGCGATAAAAAAGTTCTCTCCTGAATTTCTGATTAAGCTCACCTACAGCTTGATCATCTTCACCATAGTGTCGCGTCTATTGCCGCATGCCTATAACTTCACTTCGGTAGGGGCGCTGAGTTTGTTTGCAGGGGCAACCTTAGCCACTAGGGTCGCTTGGCTAGTGCCCTGTTTTGCACTACTCATTACTGATGCTATTGCTGGGTTTTATAATCTCACTGTGATGTTGTTTGTGTATGCGGGATTTATACTGTGCGCACTATTAGGTGGTGTCACATTAAGTCGTAAAAAAGGTTTTTTGCGCCTCACTGTCAGCGCGGTGCTAGCGGCCATTATTTTTTATTTGATCTCTAATTTTGGGATGTGGCTATCAGGTCTCAACTATCCTATGACATTGAATGGTCTAGTCGAGTGTTATCTCCAAGGCCTCCCGTATCTGAAGGTTAGCCTGTATGCAGATGTTATCTATAGTTATTTTTTGTTTGGGATCTATGCATTGGTGGTGTTAAACACACCACCTTTGGACGACCAAATACGCCCTCAAATAAATATCAGACAATAAACATCAAGCAACCACTATGAAAATCCAGTGAATAACTCAATGACTAGCATGAGGACACTGCATATTGAACAGTTGCCTTGAATAGTATGCGTATTATTTCGTTGCTACCTAGTGCCACAGAAATCATCTGCTTGTTAGATTTGCAGGATGATTTAGTAGGGACCACTCACGAATGTGATTACCCCGTGGGACTTGATTACTTGCCGGTAGTCACGCACTCGAGTATTGATAAAAATGCTACAAGTCGCGCCATTGATGCGCAAGTACACAGTGCTTTGCAACATTCCAACGCACTTTACTCGCTTGACGCCCAACTAATAGCAACCCTCCACCCTGATTTGTTGGTCACCCAATCGCTGTGTAATGTCTGTGCAGTCGACCACAGCGCAGTCATTCAACTGGCAGCCACACTCTGCCCCACGCCAACTATCATCAATCTAGAACCTCTCTGTCTGAACGATATGTATGCGACTGTGCAACACGTGGGAGAAACCTGTGGCTGTGCCACCCTAGCCACACAAAAAATCACCCAAATGCGACAGCGTGTGGATGAGATTTCAGTGCTTGCCAGCACGCGTGTACAACACTCAGGCCGGCTACGAGTAGTATTTCTTGAATGGCTTGATCCACTATTTGGTTCTGGCCACTGGATTCCTGAAATCATTGCCTTAGCCGGTGGGTTCGATTGTTTGGGTGAGACTGGGCAGCCCGCTAAGCGTGTTTCATGGTCCGATGTTGTAGCCACAGACCCTGATATTCTTGTAGTATCGTGTTGTGGTTTTGACATTGGGCAAACGCAAGCAGATTTAACCTCCTTGATGGGTTTGCCGGGCTGGAGAGACTTAAGTTGCGTGCAATCAGAATGCACCTATGTGGTCGATGGTAATGCTTATTTCAGCCGCCCTTCGCCACGACTCATAGACAGTTTAGAGGTGATGTTTAATATGCTCAGTGACATACCTGATCAGCGTTATCAAAGATTCGGATCTAACCATGGGTAAACGCCTAACCAAGATATATACCCGCACGGGTGATGATGGCTCAACCGGCACAGCCAGTGGTGAGCGGGTCGGCAAAGATTGCCTGCTGATTCATGCTCAGGGCGATCTGGATGAGCTTAATTCTCATCTTGGCAGTCTGCGTGCGCATAATACTAATGCACAAATTGAGTCCTTATTAATCGTGATTCAGCACCATTTGTTCAATATTGGTGGCGAGTTAAGTGCACCAGAATGTGATCTTACCCATGCCGCTGAAATCATCTGGCTAGAGACCTGGATTGATCACTTCAACGCTGGCTTACCCGCGCTAGAGGATTTTATTATCTCTGGGGGCGATATCTGTGTGGCTCAATGTCATATCGCGCGCACAGTGTGCCGCCGCACAGAACG
>CEOK01045855.1_pt1 | contig 10555 bp, 10 predicted proteins | sample 427001 | NCBI WGS metagenome assembly CEOK01 (sample SAMEA2591108, study PRJEB7988) | marine metagenome | isolation source: saline water (ENVO:00002010), including | reverse complement strand
GCTAGGCAGAAATTTTCCTTATTTTTTTTAATTTGCCTGTCTGTAATAATTTTTTTTTTAGAAAGTTTTGAATTAAAATTCATCAAAAATATTAGATCGTTTTTGAATGATGGTGTTTATAGAGTTTCTTCAATAGCTTCAGCACCTTTAAATTTTTTTGGATATGTAAGTGAAAAAACAAAATATCATATTTTTATTTATAATGAAAATCAGTCGCTAAAGAAAGAACTTGAAGAATTAAGAGAAAAGGATTTTCAGTCAAAATTTCTTACTGCTCAAAATAAATACCTTAAAGATTTTATAAAAAGCTCTAACGATATTGAAAATGAAACTATTCTTACTAAAGTAATTTTAGATAAAGGAAGCCCATTCTTAAAATCTATTTTAGTTAATAGAGGTTCGAGATCTGGAGTTAAAAAAGGAATGCCTGTTGTGGATGGAAACTACTTAGTCGGAAGAGTAGTCGAGGTTAATTATTTATCATCAAGAATTCTTTTATTAAATGATCTTAATAGTAGAATTCCCGTTTCCATAGAACAAACCGCTTCACAGGCAATAATTACCGGCTATGGAAAAAATGAACCTAAACTTGAGTATTTGCCAGAAAATTTTAATTCAGAAAATGGCAAAACAGTCTTCACTTCAGGTAAAGATGGTATTTTTCCAGAAGGATTGCCTATTGGAAAATTAAATAAAAAAGATAATGGTTTTTTTGTAAAATTATTTTCTGATCCAAATCAATTATCTTTTCTAAGTATTTTAATGGAATTAAAAAATGAGGATGACTTTTAATGGCATTATCTTTAAGTCGAAAATTTTTTAGTTTAGTAGTCCAGGGAGGTCCTTTGATTCTACTTTATTTCCTATCAATATCTGAAACAGATACACAATTTTCTAATATATACCAAATTTTATCTTTTAATTTTCAAATAATAATTATTTATTACTGGATGTTAAGAGATCCTAATATTTTGGGAAATGGACACATTTTTTCTGCAGGTATTATAAATGATTTAGTTATGGCATTGCCATTAGGTACAAGTGCTATTAGCTATTTGACCGTTTCTTTTGTAGCTTCATATATCAGAAACATGACAATTAATATGACCCTCTTTACAGATTGGTTCACTTTTTTAATTGCAATATTTTTCTCAAATGCAATTTACCTTTTGTTAATAACAAATTTTTCAAATTTTCAATACGAATATAAAGAAGTTTTATATAATGCTTTTTTTACGTTTATGTTTTTTCCAATTTTCTGGGTTATTTTTGGTAATTATAAAAAATTATTGAGGCAAAATTGATATGATAAGTAGTTCAGGCTCAGGCTTAAGTAAAACGAAATTAATAGGAAGAAGAATGTTTGTGCTGAATTTTGCCAAGGCAATAGTTTTTACTGGAATAGTAGGTAGATTAATTTCCTTACAAATTGGTGAAAGCAAAAAATATAAAACTTTATCTGATAAAAACAGATTTAGAGAATGGAGGATTGCACCTCAAAGAGGGATAATTAAAGACTACTTTAATAATGAAATAGCCTCTAATGAAAAAGTTTATCAAATACACATCACTCCAGAAAATACTTTTAATATAGATAAATTGTTCTTTAGGTTAAAAAATATTTTAAATTTATCAGATAATAAAATAAATTCTTTAAAAAGAGTAATTAAGAAACAAAAACCATGGGAGCCAATAATTGTTTCTGACAATCTGACATGGTCAGAGTTTTCAAGAATAAATTTATTTCTTCATGAACTCCAAGGTGTTGAGCCTATAGTTTCTGTAGCGAGAGTATATCCCCATAACTCAACATCTCATATAGTAGGCTATGTTTCAAAAGTAAGTAGTAAAGATTTACAAACTAAGGCATATTTAAGGGAGATGTCTGTTTCCGGCATTTCAGTTGGAAAAACAGGTTTAGAAAATAAGTTGGATAGAGATATTATCGGAAAAGTTGGCTTTCAAAGATATGAGGTAAATGCCTATGGAAAAAGGATTAGACAAATTAAAATTGATAAAGGTCAGTCTGGTCAAAATTACACTACAACTTTAGATCTTGAGGTACAAAATTTTTCAACTGAATTATTAAAAGAAAAGGCAGGTTCTATATGTGTTATGGATATTTACAATGGAGATATTATCTCCATGGTCTCATCTCCAAATTATGATCCAAATGCATTTGTTCATGGCATAGATAAAAATTACTGGCAAACTCTTTTAAAAAATGAAAATAAACCATTAAACAATAAGTCTGTAGCAGGACTGTACCCCCCAGGTTCAACAATAAAATCAATTGTTGCATTAAGTGCTCTAGAAAATGATATCGTTTCACCTAATGAACAAGTCAGATGTAAGGGTGTAATAGAGTTTTACGGCGAAAAATTTCATTGTTGGGAAAAAAAAGGTCATGGCTATATGGATATGAGAAGTGCCATAAAACGATCTTGTGATGTTTATTTTTATGAGATAGCACGAAAGTTAGGCGTTGACAGATTATCCAAAACAGCAAAACAATTTGGATTAGGGAAAAAAGTTTTAGAAGGTTTTTTAGAAGAAAGAGAAGGAGTAGTGCCTAGCACAAAATGGAAGAAGAAATTTATTGGTCAGAATTGGTATTTAGGTGAAACACTTCACTCCGGCATTGGGCAAGGATATTTTTTATCAACTCCTATTCAACTTTGCCTTATGTCAGCTCAAATAGCAAATGGAGGATATGAAATCAAACCACGAATAATTTATGACAAAGAAAATATTAATGATAATTTAAAAGATTATATTGATTTTAAAAATAACAATCCTGAACAATCAATTACTACAGAAATATTATTATCAAACTTTAAATTAAAAACATTATTTAGAAATCAAGAAAATATAAATTTTGTTAAAGACGCAATGTTTGCTTCAACTAACGAGCCAGGCGGCACATCATATAGATCAAGATTAAAAGACAAAAAATTTATGTTTGCTGGAAAAACAGGGTCGTCTCAAGTAAAAAGGTTTACAGAAGCTCAAAGGGAGGCAGAAATAAAACAGTCAGAGCTAGATTATAAAGATAGAGACCATGCTCTTTATATTGCTTTTGCCCCATATGATAATCCAAAATATTCAATTAGTGTAGTGATAGAGCATGGAGGTTCTGGAAGTAGCTCTGCAGCACCCATAGCAAAAAAAGTTATCAAAAAAGTAATTGAAAGACACGAAGTCAGACAGGCACAAATTAATAACCTTGGAGAAGAAATTTAGATGTACACCTCTAGATCTACATTCCAAACCTCTTCATCTTTGAGAGATCGAGTCTTTTCTTTAGATTTTCTACTAATTTTTTCAGTTTTAACTCTTGGTATAATTAGTATGTTTGCAATGTATTCAACAGATGGTGGAGAATTTAATTATCATACAAAAAGTCATATATTACGTTTTGGAATATTTTTTATAATATTTTTAGTTATATCGTTATTTCAAATAAAATTTTGGTATAATACAGCTACTTTATTCTACATAGCATTTTTTTTATTGTTAATAGGTGTAAAGTATTTTGGAATAAGCTCGTCAGGTTCTCAAAGGTGGATAAACTTTTACTTTATAAACCTTCAACCTTCTGAGCTAATGAAAATTGGATTAATTTTATTTCTAGCAAAATACTATCATAGAATTGCTGTTTATGATGTTAATAGACCTAAATATTTATTTTTACCTATAGTAACAATGATAGCTCCAGTGCTTTTAGTTGTAATTCAACCTGACTTAGGTACTTCACTTTTAATTGCTGCAGGAGGAGTAGTAGTAGCCTGGCTCGCCGGAGTAAAGATTAAATTTTTTGCTTATTTATCAATAATTTTTATTTCTTTAGCTCCAATAGCAATCTCATTCTTAAAACCATATCAAAAATCAAGAATTTTAACTTTTTTTAACCCTGATAGAGACCCACTTGGCGCAGGTTATCAAATTATTCAATCAAAAATAGCTATTGGAAGCGGAGGATTATTTGGTAAAGGTTTTTTAAACGGATCGCAGAGTTACCTGGATTTTTTACCTGAGAAACATACCGATTTTATATTTACTCTGTTTTCTGAAGAATTTGGATTTTTTGGTTCTTTAGCAATACTGGCACTCTACTGCGTTATTATTTATAGAATAATACTTATTGGAAACATCACCAGAAGTCATTTTGGTAAACTATATTGCTATGGTTTTGCTACATCTTTTTTTATATATATGGCTGTAAATATGGGAATGGTGCTTGGTTTATTACCAATAGTAGGTGCTCCTTTACCAATATTGTCTTACGGAGGCTCTTCTATGCTAGCAATTATGATGGGTTTAGGTATAGCCATGTCTTGTAAAGTATATAAAGATGTTCCTGTAAGTTAAACCGAACCTATTCTGACCATAAAAATAAAAAAAAAATAAAAAAATCACTTGCCGAAGCATTAATTTTCTGCTTAAATTTTAATTAATTATGTTTGGCAAAGACAAAAAAAAAGGATTTTTTGAAGATAGAAAAGACACAGAAAGATCTTTAATTAGTGAAACAGTAAGTATAGACGGGACTGTTAATAGTTCAGGAGCAATAGATATTGCCGGATTAATAAAAGGTCCAGTTTATTCAAAAGAAATAGTTATTAAAGAAACCGGATCAATATCAGGTGAAGTTGAAGCTGACAAAGTAGAAGTTCATGGACATTTAAATGGAAAAATTTCAGCCGATAACGTAGTGATTGGCAACACTGGAGTGATAAAAGGTGATATTGAGTTTGGAACAAATTTAAGAACAGAAGATGGTGCCGATATAGAAGGTTACATCAAGAAGACTGCCTCAGCCGCAAAATCAAAAAGCACAACCGGTGATTTTTTATTTTCGAAATCTAGAGAAAAAGAAGATAAAAAAATCAAGAAAAACGGAAAATCTGTAAGTGCAAACAAAGAAAAAGAAGAATCAGAAGCACTAGTATAATCTAACGCACTATAAAAAAATTAATAATTGAATATAATAAGCGCATGAGTAGTTATAGGTGTAAGTCTGTTGGCGTGGTTGGATCTGGAATCCAAGGTGTGTGTACAGCATATCAATTATTAAAGAAAAATATTCCCGTCACAATTTTTGATAAAACTGATCCACTAAATCCTGAATATAAAATGGCTTCGTATGGCAATGCAGGTCATTTTTCACCTTACGCTGTTTTACAATTTAATAGACCAGATATTCTTTATGACGTTCCCAAAATGTTATTTAGTTCATCTGGTCCACTTGCTTTAAAATGGAATTATGTTCATAAAATGGTTCCATGGTTTGTAGAGTATTTAAAAAATTGCAATAAAAAATCAATGCTTCATACAGCTAAATATATGCATCAGATTCTTAATTTGTCTGTAGATGCTTACGATGAGATATTAAAAGAAATTGACACTACAAATTTAGTTGAAAAAAAAGGAATTATTTATGTTTGGACAAATAAAAACTTAAAAAGTAGAAATTTAGAAATCAAAGTGAGGAATGATTTAGGAATAAAACAAAAATTTTTATCAACAAATGAAATATTAAAACTTGAACCTAATTTAAACCCAGTATTTGATGCTGGAGTTATTTATGAAGACGCTATGCATGCAAGAAGTCCTCATGGAATTTTAAAAAAGATTTTTGAGTTATTTATTAATAAAGGTGGTAAATTTGTTAAGGCGGAAGTTCAAAAAATTAATCAAGTAAACTCCAATCAAACTGAAATAGTCACAGAAAAACAATCGTACAAATTTGAAAAATCAGTGATAGCATGCGGGGCCTTTTCAAAAAAAATTACGGATCAACTTGGTGAAAATATACCTTTGGATACAGAGAGGGGATATCATGTACATTTTAAGCATATGGATAAATTGATTGAGAGACCAGTTATTTTTTTAGATAGGGGATTTGGATTAACACCAATGAATCAAGGATTAAGAGCAGTCGGAACAGTTGAGTTAGGTGGTTTAAAAAACCCTCCATCAAAAAAAAGAATTAAATATCTTATAAGGTGTGCAAAAGAATTACTTCCACAATTAGACAAACATGAAGATGAATGGTTAGGTTTTAGACCCACTTTACCAGACTTTTTACCTATTATAGGCCCGTCAAAAAAAAATAAAAATATAATTTATGCGTTTGGTCACCACCATTTAGGCTGGACTTTGGGTGCAATTACAGGCAAGATTGTTTCAGGAATTATAGCAGAAGAGAAAACAAATTTAGATTTATCTCCATATAGTTCTGCAAGATTTAATTAAGGATTAATTTGCCAAAAAATTACTTAGCTTACATATTGCTAGTATTTGCAACTTTATGTTGGTCAGGAAATTTTATTGTAGGGAAATTCGCTTACCTATTTGAAGTACCTCCATTAACCTTGAACTTTTTAAGATGGGCATCAGTATGGTTTATATTGATACCTTTTACCTATAAAGAGATTTACAACAATTTACCTTATATAAAAAAAAATTGGTTTGTGATTAGTTTTATGGGAATTATTACAATTAGTACTTTTAATTCTGTTGTGTATTTTGCACTAAACTATACTCAAGTTATAAATGCTGTTTTAGTTCTCTCAGCAATACCTGCGGTTACGATAGTTATTTCCTCTCTGATGAAAGTTGATAAAACAAACATCTTTCAATTAATTGGACTATTATTGTCCATCATTGGAGTTACAGCAATAATTTCAAATGCTGATATTCAAAAAATAACTGCTCTTAGTTTTAATAAAGGTGATCTGTGGATGTTGGTTTGTGTTTTTACTTGGGCTATTTATTCAACTTTACTTAAAAAACATAACTTTAAATTTTCGCAATTTACCTTAATACAGTTAATGGTGTCAGTTGGAATTATATTTTTAATTCCTCAATTTCTTTATGAGAAATCAATTGGTCTTGAAGTAAATTTTAATAAAGCATTTTTTATTATTCTTTTTTACGTAGTTATCTTTCCTGCATTAGCTGCCTATTACTGTTGGCAGAAAGGTATAGAAATGGTCGGTCCAAACAGAGCTACCATGTTCATTCAATTAATGCCGTTATTGAGCGCAGTATTAGCTATAATAATTTTTAGAGAAAAATTTGAATTATATCATTTTGCAGGTGCTTCATTTATTTTATTAGGAATTTATTTATCAAACAGGAAAATAAATGCTTAAAATTGCAATTCTAGATGATTATCAGGATATTTTTCGACAGTTAGTTGAAATAGATAAATATAAAGAAAAATATAGTTTTAAAATATTTAACAATCCTTTCGAGGATGAAAAAGAGGCAGCTGTAGAGTTAGAAAACTTTGATGTTTTATTCATAATGAGAGAAAGAACCCCTATTACAAAAACTCTTTTACAAAATTTGCCCAAGCTTAAATACATCATGACTTCTGGTATGAGAAATAAATCAATAGATCTTATCACCGCTAAATCGAGAGGTATAATTACTTGTGGTACAGATATAAATTCAAATCCTGCGGCTGAACTAACTTGGACTTTAATTCTAGGTTTATACAGAAATTTAAAACAAGAAATTGATAATATGTTTCAAGGTTATTGGCAAACTTCCATAGGTTATGAACTTAAAGGTAAAAGAATTGGCATTATCGGCTTAGGAAAAATTGGCTGTCAGGTAGCTAAAGTAGCGAAAGCTTTTGGAATGGAGGTTTCGGCATGGAGTGAAAACTTAAATTTATCAAACGCTAATGATTTAGGTGTCTTACCGATGACAAAGGAAGATTTGTTAAAAACTTCAGATATTATTTCTATTCATGTTTTATTAGGAGATAGATATAAAAATCTAATTACAAAAAAAGAATTTGATCTAATGAAAAAAACTTCAATACTTATTAATACCTCTAGAGGATTTATAATTAATGAAAAAGATTTAATAGACGCATTAGATAAAGAGAAAATTGCAGGAGTTGGTCTTGACGTTTATGATAAAGAGCCTTTACCACAAGACCATAAATTAAGATTTTTTCCTAATGCGTTATTATTGCCACACCTTGGATATGTTACAGCAGAGAATTTTTCGAAGTTCTATGTCCAAATGATGGAAAATCTAGAAAGTTGCTTAAATAATAAGCCAATTAGAGAGTTAAATTAAAAAAGTAATTACAATTTATGGTTGTTTTGATAAGCTCATTGTGGGCAAATCAAATGTTTTTTTATTATGATAATGTGGTATTGCCTCGGGGGGAGTTAAAATTTTGAAAAAAATATTTTCAGTTATACCATTAGTTTTCATCTTGTCTGGGTGTGCAGAGACTATGGCATTACTTGGACCAACAGGTACCGCTTTTGGTGGAGGAAATGTTATACAATCTTCTTTAACTTCAGCAGCAAGTTTTGGAATTAAGAAAAGTACAGGTAAAGCCCCAATTCAACATGCTATCGAATTTGCCGAAAAACACAATCCAAATAGAGAAAAAGAAAAATGTATAAATTTTCTTGAAGCTACCAGCTCAGAAGTATGTACAGTTTTGAAAAGCAAAATTGCCAAAATACACACAAAAATTAAAGAACAATCAAATATAAAAAATTTAGACTAATTAACTAGCTCACCTCATTAATATTTGGTAGTTTAAAGAATGAGAAAAAAATATTCATTTCTGAGTTTATTAAAAAATGCTTTTACCAATAATGAAAATTGGCAAAAGATGTGGGAAAGTCCAGAACCGAAAAAAGCTTATGAAGTAATAATTGTTGGGGGCGGAGGACATGGTCTTGGAACTGCCTATTATTTAGCTAAAGAACATGGAATAAAAAATATAGCTGTAATTGAGAAGGGTTGGTTAGGCGGAGGAAATACGGGAAGAAATACTACCATCATTAGATCAAATTATCTTTGGAATGAAAGTGCTCACCTTTATGATCATTCAGTTAAATTATGGGAAAATTTATCTGAGGAATTAAATTTTAACATGATGTTTAGTCAAAGAGGTGTAATGAATTTAGCTCACAATGAGCATGATATTAAAGAAATGAAGCGAAGAATAAGTGCAAACAGGTTAAATGGTCTAGATACTGAATGGTTAGACACAAAACAAATTGAAGAGTTAGTTCCAATAATGAACACTAGAAATTTAAGGTATCCTGTTTTAGGAGCTGCATTTCAACCTAGAGGAGGTACAGCAAGACATGATGCAGTAGCCTGGGGTTATGCATTAAGGTCAAATGAAATGGGAGTAGATATAATTCAAAACTGTGAAGTTAAAGATATTAAAACTGATAATCATAAAGTTGAAGGAGTTAATACTTCAAAAGGTTTTATTAAAGCAAATAAAGTTGCAGTAGTAGCATCAGGTCATACAAGTGTACTTGCCCAAACTGCTGGTGTTAAGTTGCCTTTGCAAAGTAGACCGTTGCAAGCCTTAGTATCGGAACCAATTAAACCTGTAATAAATACAGTTGTAATGTCCAATGCAGTTCATGCTTATGTTAGTCAGTCTGACAAAGGTGAACTTGTAATTGGAGCTGGCACCGATGGATACAATTCTTTTACACAAAGAGGCGGTTATGACGTTATTGAGGAAACTGTAAGAGCTATAGTAGAACTTTATCCAATATTTGGTAAAATGAAAATGCTACGTCAATGGGGAGGTATTGTTGATATTTGTCCCGATGCAAGTCCAATTATAAGCAAAAGCGAGGTTAAAGGATTATATTTTAATTGTGGATGGGGAACAGGTGGATTTAAAGCAACCCCGGGAAGTGCAAATGTATTTGCTCACACTGTAGCAAAAGATGAGCCACACAAAATTAATGCTGCTTTTAATTTAGAAAGATTCTCTAACGGAAGACTAATAGATGAGCACGGTGCAGCAGCAGTAGCACATTAATTATGATTTTAATACATTGCCCATATTGTGGAGAACGAGAACAATCTGAATTCACAAATGGTGGAGAAGCTCATGTTATAAGACCAAAAAATCCAGAAGCATTAAGTGATAAAGAGTGGGGTCAATATGTTTTTTATCGATCAAATCCCAAAGGTATTTTCCATGAAAGGTGGGTCCACACTCATGGATGCAAAAAATGGTTTAATGCAGTTAGAGATACTTCGACTGATACTATCTTAAAAATTTACAAGTTAACCGATAACAGGCCAGAAATAAGCGAGTTTAAAAGCCCGCTTAAATCTCCATCAGGAGAACCCGCTGTTGGATCTGGAAATTTTGCAGTAAAAAAATAAGCTATGCCCGCCCTTAGAAACAAAAATTGTAATTATATTTCAAATAAAGAAATCAAAATTACTTTTGATGGAAAATCATACCCCGCCTATGAGGGAGACACTATAGCTTCAGCTTTATTAAGAAATAACATTAGATTGATTGGTAGAAGTTTTAAATATCATAGACCGAGAGGAATTTATACGTGTGGAATTGAAGAACCCAATGCCCTTGTTCAAATTTTAAATGAACATAACGAACCTAATACCAGAGCAACAGTTAAAAGAGCTTACGAGGGAATTAATATTAATAGTCAGAACCGTTGGCCATCTTTATCTTTTGATATAGGTTCAATAAATAATATTTTATCTCCAATATTTTCAGCTG
>CEOK01003698.1_pt1 | contig 10557 bp, 7 predicted proteins | sample 427001 | NCBI WGS metagenome assembly CEOK01 (sample SAMEA2591108, study PRJEB7988) | marine metagenome | isolation source: saline water (ENVO:00002010), including | reverse complement strand
TCTAAATCATTTAATAAAAAAGAAGCTCCAAATTTTATATTTTTTGAAGGTCCACCCTCAGCTAATGGAAAACCTGGTATTCATCATGTAATGGCTAGAACTATAAAAGATGCATTTTGCAGATATAAAACTTTGAAGGGTTATAATGTTGAAAGGAAAGCTGGGTGGGATACACATGGACTCCCTGTTGAACTTGGCGTAGAGAAGGATCTGGAAATAACAAAAGATGATATTGGTAATAAAATTACTGTTACCGAATATAATAACGCTTGTAAAAAAGCTGTTATGAAATATACCGCAGAATGGGAATCTTTAACAAAAGAAATGGGTTATTGGATTGATTTATCAGATCCCTATGTAACATATACATCAAAATATATGGAAACAGTTTGGTGGCTTATAAAAAATATATCTGAGAAGAAACTCCTTTACAAAGGATACACTGTTCAGCCATATTCCCCAGCAGCTGGCTCAGGGCTTAGCACACACGAATTAAATCAGCCAGGAGCATACAGAGATATAAGTGATACATCGATTATTGCACAATTTAAATGTACTCAGAATAGTCTCCCAGTCAAACTAAACAATTTTTATCCTTTTTATTTTCTTGCTTGGACAACAACACCCTGGACACTCCCATCTAATACTGCTCTAACCATAGGTTCAAAGATTGAATATTCTTTTATAAAGACATATAACCAGTATACCAAAAAGAAAATTACAGTTTTACTTGCAAAAACATTAATTGAAAAAATTTTTACTAAAAACTTTTACAAAGTTAACAAAGAGAAAGAATTAAGCTCGTTTAAAGAAAATGATCCCAAAATACCTTTTTTAATAATGGAAACATTTATTGGCAAAGATTTTGAGAATATAAAATATGAAAGGATCTGGGAAGAATCTCCTATTCCAATAGATAACCCTGAAAATGCTTTTAGAGTTATTCTTGGGGACTTTGTAACAACTGATGATGGAACAGGAATAGTTCATACAGCACCAACCTTTGGTGCTGACGATTATAAAGCAGCTAAGTCTGCTTCTCCAGAGGTTCCTGCTCTTCAAGTACTAGATTCTAATGGCAACAAGGTTCCTATAGTTGATCTTAAGGGAAAATTTATTGACGGAATAGGTCTTGTTAGTGGTAAATATGTTAAAAATGAATACTATGATCCCGAATCAATTCCTGAAAAATCTGTGGATATTGAGATAGCTATAAAATTAAAGGAAATAAACCGTGCTTTTAATGTAGAAAAATATTCTCACTCTTATCCTCATTGCTGGAGAACAGATAAACCTGTTCTATATTACCCTATGGAATCATGGTTTATTAAGGTAAGTGATATCTCTGATAGAATGTTTGAGCTTAATAAGAATATAAACTGGAAACCTACCTCAACTGGTGAAGGAAGGTTTGGTAATTGGCTTAAATCAGCAAATGACTGGAATCTATCTAGATCTAGATTTTGGGGAGTTCCACTACCTATATGGACTAATGAAGATAATTCAGAGCATAAAATAATTGGATCTATTGAAGAGCTATATAATGAAATTAATGCCTCAATAGAAAATGGATTTATGGAATATAACCCTTATTCTAAATTTGAAATTGGTAATATGTCAAATGACAATTATAATAAAGTTGACCTTCACAAAGATATTGTTGATAATATTATTCTTTGTTCAAAAAACGGTCTTCCAATGAAAAGAGAGAAAGACATAATTGATGTTTGGTTTGAATCAGGTTCAATGCCTTATGCTCAAATTCATTATCCCTTTGAAAATAAATCCCTAATTAATTCCAAAATAAAATTCCCTGCAGATTTCATTGCAGAGGGTGTAGATCAAACTAGAGGTTGGTTTTATACGCTCCATGCAATTTCAACTCTTGTATTTGATTCAATTTCATATAAAAATGTTGTTTCTAACGGCTTAGTGTTAGACAAGAATGGTCAAAAGATGTCAAAAAGATTAGGAAATGCAATAGATCCATTTAAAATGATAAATAATTTTGGAGCAGATGCTGTTAGATGGTATATGATTTCCAATTCAAACCCATGGGATAATTTAAAATTTGATGAAGAAGGTGTCGCTGAAGTAAAAAGAAAATTTTTTGGAACTCTTCATAACACATATAGCTTCTTTAGTCTCTATGCAAATATAGATGAGTTTAAGCATGAAGAGAAGGACATAAAATTAAGTGAAAGGCCTGAAATAGATAGATGGATTATCTCTGAATTAAATTCTTTAATTGAAAAAGTTGAGAAAAATTTTGATAATTATGATTTAACTCCTGCATCAAGAGATATAAACGATTTTGTTCAAGAAAAGTTAAGTAATTGGTATGTAAGGTTATCAAGAAGAAGGTTCTGGAAGGGCGAATACAATAAAGATAAAATTTCTGCATATCAAACCCTTTATGAATGTCTTTTAAAAATAAGTAAACTGATTTCCCCTATAGCTCCTTTTTACTCGGAGTATATATTTCAATCGTTAAATGTTCTTTCTAGAAGAGAAAATAATGACTCTGTTCATTTATCTGTTTTTCCAAGGTCCTTGTCTGAACAAATAGATTTAAAACTTGAAAATAAAACAAATCAAACTAGAAATATATGTTCATTGGCTCTTTCTATTAGAAAAAAAGAAAAAATAAAAGTAAGACAACCATTAAGTAAAATTATTATCCCAGTTAAAAATATATCTGAGAAAAAAGATATTCAAGATTCTAAGTCTCAAATATTATCTGAAATAAATGTGAAATCAATTGAGTTTCTTGATAATAAAGATTCCTTACTTGTCAAAGAGCTAAAACCTAATTTTAAATTGTTAGGACCTAGATATGGTAAGATAATTAACGATGTAGCTGCCAAAATTAAAAACTTCTCAAATTCACAAATTGAAGATCTTGAAAATAATGGTAAAATTAAAGTAGTTATAAAAGAAACAGATGTTGAGATTGCATTAAATGATGTTGAGATTGCATATAAAGATATTGAAGGTTTATCTGTAGCCAGTGATGGAAGACAAACAATTGCACTTGATTTAAATCTAAATGATGAACTAATAAATGAGGGTATAGCTAGAGAAGTGGTAAATAGAATTCAAAATATAAGAAAAGGATTAGGGTTAGAAGTGACAGATAAAATTGAAATTAAAATTAAAAATTCTTCTAAACTTGAAAATGCTATAAATTCTAATTTAGATTATGTTAAAGGTGAAACTCTAGCAATAAAATTATATTTTAGCGAAAATTTAGATAACGGTGAAGTTGTTGAGTTTGACGATATAAAGACAATTATAACTATAAATAAAGTTTAAAATGAGCAAGAACACAAAAAAATATTCAGACAAGGAGCTTGAAAGCTTTAAAAAAATAATAAATGAAAAAATTGAAAAAGCTAAAATGGATCTTGATTTATTAAAGAGTTCATATATGAATGACAGTAATAACGGGACTGACGATACATCTCCTACATTTAAATCATTTGAAGAAGGTTCAGAAACAATGTCAAAAGAGGCTAATACTCAGTTAGCATTAAGGCAAGAAAAGTTTATTAGAGACTTGAAAAATGCATTGATTAGGATCGAGAATAAAACATACGGAGTCTGTAGGGTAACAGGAAAGCTAATTAATAAGAAAAGACTTAAAATAGTTCCTCATGCTACATTAAGTATTGAAGCAAAAAATATACAAAACTAAATCATATTGATTTGATCTCTTTGCTTAAAAATTTTGATGCTAAAAAATCAGTAATATTTATTTTATTACTGATAATTTTAGATCAAGCTATAAAGATTTATATCAAACTTAATTATCCTCTTACAATTTATGGGGAAATGCCTATAGTTGATCTTGGGTTTTTTAAATTGCTTTTTATTGAAAATAAGGGAATGGCAATGGGAGCCAGGTTAAATAACTTAATACCTTTTCTTGATGATGACTCAGCAAAGTTAATATTGACTTTTTTTAGAATTTTTGCATGTATCGGTTTAGTATTTTGGTTAAGAAATCTTATAAAAAAGAAAAGGTCTCAATTACTTATTTTTTGTATTTGTCTAATATGTGCGGGAGCAATTGGGAATTTAATTGATTCTATTTTTTATGGCATTATTTTTTCATCAAGTTATGGTCAAATAGCTACTCTATTCCCAGAAGCTGGATATGCGCCACTGTTTTACGGAAGTGTTGTTGACATGATACAATTTCCTTTCGCAACATGGAATTGGCCAAATTGGTTCCCATGGATTGGGGGTGAAGAATATACTTTTTTTGAATATGTATTTAATTTTGCTGATTCATATATTAGTACTGGATTTCTTTTATTAATTCTGTTTAATAAAAAAGTCTCTATCTAATTTTAGAAAATCCATATGTTTTTTTTGGTGTAACAATTAAGTCAAGTGGCATATCATAATCTTTAATATCACTGATTTTGTCAATTGGATCAAATAGTGAGAGTCCTACTTTTAATACATTTAAGTCTAGGTTAGTCAAAAATCTATCATAGTATCCTCCTCCATATCCAACTCTGTTTCCGTGTAAATCAAAAATCAAAAGTGGCACTATTATGACTTCCAGTATTGAGGGGTCAATATATTTAGTTCTTATTGGTTCTCTAATTCCAAATTGGTTTATAGAATACCTTGTATTTTGATCTATCTCGATATGCTTTAAATTTCTTTGGAAAATTTTAGGCACTGCAACTATTTTGTTTTTATTTAATAATAGTTTAATAATATCCTTTGTTTCAACCTCTCTTTTTGTTTTGCTTGAAATGTATATGTGATAAAATTTTTTAGACCATATATCAAGAATTTTAAGATTATTGAAAATACTTTCACTGTATTCTTTTGTTTGTTCTTTTGATAGACGAGATCTTTCCTCTTTAAAAATTTGTCTCAAAATTTTTTTGTTGTTATTCATTCTCAACTATAATTTAAAATAAAAATAGGCTTAATTTTGTTTAAGTGAAATTATCTGATCTTCATCTTCAAGCAAAATCTCTACCTGAATTACCGGGTGTATATCAGTTTTATGATAGTGAAAAGATCATATATATAGGTAAAGCAAAAAATCTAAAGAAAAGAGTTTCTTCTTATTTTACTAAAAACCATGATAGTAAGAAAACTAGACTGCTGGTTAAAAGTATCAGGAAAATTGAAAAAATAATTGTGGATACAGAAATGGATGCTCTTTTATTAGAAAATAACTTGATTAAAAAATATCAACCAAAGTATAATATACTTCTTAAAGACGATAAGTCATATCCTTGGATTTGTATTGTCAAGGAACCCGTTCCTGATATTTTTTACACAAGGAAAATTGAAAAAAGAAGAGGAGAGTATTATGGTCCTTTTACCAATGTTTATAGTGCACGATTTCTTATAAAATTAATTAAGGATGTTTATCCATTTTTAAACCATGAATTAAATCATTTAATCAAAAAAGAGACTGAAGAAACTATCAAGCTAAAGTTTTCGATAAATATAAAATCTATTAGAAATCTTATTAAAGGTCATTTTAAAAAATCAATTGATGAATTGAAGAAAAAAATGAAGGTGCTTTCAGTAAACCTTCAATATGAAAAAGCTCAGGAAATAAAGGAAAAACTTGATATTTTATATAATTATCAAGCAAAATCAACTATAGTTAATTCCAAGATAAGTGATATTGATGTTTTTGCATTGATATCAGACGAATCATATGCATATATTAACTATTTGCAAATATCATATGGTGCAGTTATTCGATCTTTCACGCTTGAGGTAAAAAAGAAAATGGAAGAGACAGATTATGAAATATTGAGGCTTTCTATTATAGAGTTAAAACAAAGATTTCAATCACAAAGTAAAGAGGTTATTGTGCCTTTTAGGATAAATATGCCTAGACCCATCAAAATTAGCGTACCCAAAACAGGGGATAAGAAAAAGTTGATTGAACTTTCAGAGAGAAATGCAAAATTTTATAGAATGGATAAACTTAAACAAATTAAGATTGTTGATCCTGAATCTCATGAAAATAGAATAATGGAACAAGCAAAAAAAGATTTACAATTAAAATTAAAACCTGTTCAAATAGAATGCTTTGATAATTCAAACTTAATGGGCTCAAACCCTGTAGCATCTTGTGTTGTGTTTAAGAATGGGAAAGCATCAAAAAAAGATTACAGACATTATAAAATCAAAGATATTGATGGCCCAGATGATTTTGCTTCAATGGAACAAGTCATTTACAGAAGACTAAAGAGATTAATAGATGAGGGTCAAAGCCTACCTAATTTAATAGTTGTTGATGGAGGAAAAGGTCAGCTGTCATCAGGTCTAAAAAGTATTAAAAAATTGAATTTAGAAAATAAAGTAGCTATAATTGGAATAGCCAAAAGACTTGAAGAGATTTTCAAGCCAAATGATCCTCTTCCCCTGTACATTGATAAAAAATCTGAGACTTTAAAATTGATTCAACAATTAAGAAATGAAGCACATCGGTTTGCAATTAATTTTCACAGAGATCAAAGAAGTAAAGATGCATTAAAATCAGGAATAGATAATATAGATGGAGTTGGACCTGTTTTAAAGGATAAGCTCCTAAATAAGTATAAATCTTTTGCTAGATTAAAAAAAGTTAAAGAGTTGGATTTAATAAATTTTTTAGGTAAAAAGCGAGGTAGGTCTATTTTTAATCAATTAAGAAATTAATTTTAGTAATTTTGAATTTGAAAATATGAAAAGTATTCCTATATATCTCACTATACTTCTTTTTAGCTTTAATCTAATTTTCAGTCAAACTACTAACATTGAATCACCACCTTTTAAAGCTGGAGAAAATCTAGAATATAGAGTTCATTATGGTATTTTTAATGCAAGCTACGCTTCTTTGAAGCTTTCGAATAATGATCTTAATGATGAAACCCTTCTTGCTTCTGGTTATGGAAAAACAATTGGATTAGCAAGATTTTTCTTTAAAGTTGAAGATTACTACAGCAGTTATTTTGATATAAAAAAAGTGAAACCAATTATATTTAAACGTAACATTTATGAAGGTGGGTATACAAAAAACCTTGAAGTTTATTTTGACTCACAATTAAAGAAAGCGACAGTAAATAATATAAAAAATGGAACTGTAAAAGAGGTTTCTACAAAGGCAAATGTTCAAGATCTAATATCTTCCCTTTACTATTTAAGAAAGAATTTTTCTGAAGAAAACATAAAAGTTGGAGATTATTTTAAAATTAACATGTTTTATGATTCAAAAAATAGAGAATTAGCTCTTAAATTTCTTGGGATAGAAACTATAAATACAAAATTTGGCAAGGTTGAATGTTTAAAGTTAATGCCTGCAACAAATAGGAGTAGGATTTTTAAAGGAGAAGGCAGCATCACTATTTGGCTTACTAATGATAAAAACAGAATTCCAATTAGGGTTCAAGCTGATCTATTAGTTGGATCAATTAAAGCTGATTTAGATAAGTTTTCTGGGGTTGCAAATCCATTCAACATTAAAGTTAAAAGCTAATAAGGATGAAAAAATATATTTCTTTAGTAATTTTTATTTTATTTATTTCTTACTCCTGTAACTCTGATGATAATTTGGCTAGCATTGTAAAACCAATTAAATACAAATACGGATATGACGAAAGCAAGTATTTATTCGAAGAAAAAAAAGTAAAAAATGGGGATACTTTCGGAGATATTTTAGAAGATCAAGGTATTGATTATCCTGAAATATATCAAGCATTACAAAAGACAAAAGATGAAGTTGATTTTAGAAAACTTCAAATAGGGAAACCTTATACTTTGATTTACACAAATGACTCAATAAAGAAACTTAAAGCTTTTGTCTATCATCCAACTGTAGAGGGGTATTCATTTATTCAATTAAAAGATAGTGTGTATGGTAAAACATTCAAAAAAACTAGAACATATAAAGAACTTTCTGCATCTGGTATAATTGATAACTCATTATACTTAACCCTAGAAGAGCAAAATAAGGATCCCTTATTAACCTATTATCTTTCTGATATCTATGCTTGGACAATTGATTTTTTTAGACTAGATAAAGGAGATAAGTTTAAAGTTATATATACGGAAGCATATGTTGATGATACTATACCTGTGGGAATTACAAAAATTAAAGCTGCATATTTTATGCATAAAGGTGTTGAAAGATATGCTTTTGAATATGAGACAGACTCTATTAAAGGAATTGTTGAGTATCTAGATCAAGATGCAAAAAATCTCAGAAGAGCATTTCTTCAATCTCCAATAAAGTTTGGTAGAATCTCTTCAAGGTACAACCTTAGAAGAAGGATTGCTATTTATGGTAATAGGATAAGACCACACAAAGGAACTGATTTTGCAGCTCCTATTGGAACTCCAATACTTTCGACAGCAAATGGAACTATAATTGAGTCTAGTTATACACGAGCTAATGGAAGATATGTTAAAGTTAAACATAACAATACATATTCCACTCAATATCTTCACATGAGAAAGAGTAATGTTAAAGTAGGACAGTTTGTTGAACAAGGAGATGTAATTGGCTGGGTTGGAATGACTGGAATCACTTCAGGACCACATGTATGCTATCGTTTCTGGAAAAACGGAGTTCAAGTTGATCCATTTAAACAAAAACTTCCAGAAGCAAAACCAATTAATGAATCCTTAAAAAATAAGTACTTTAGTGATATAGTGTTAATCAAATCAAAACTTGATTCAGTAATAATTAAAAATAAAACGTCAATATAATGACACTAGCTAAAATCAACCCAACTAAATTAAAGTCATGGAAAAGTCTTGAAAATCAATATAAGAATGAGTGTAATACTCACATTTCAGATTTTTTTAAAGAGGAGGATAGAATAAAAGAATTTACAATTAGTTGGAATAATTTTTACTTAGATTTTTCAAAAAATAGAATAAGTAAAACTTCTTTAAAAATACTAATTGATTTATGTAAAGAAACAAATCTTAAGTCTAATATTGATAAATATTTTAATGGTGAAATTATAAATGAAACTGAGAAAAGAGCAGTTCTTCACACATCGCTGAGATCATCAACAAAAAAAGATAAAACGGTTGATGCTACTTTAAAAAAAATTTTAGCTATTTCTGATGATATAAATAATGGTAACTGGCGTGGATCTTCAGGTAAGAAAATAACAGATGTGGTAAATATTGGTATTGGAGGCTCTCATCTAGGACCCGAAATGGTAACCGAAGCACTAGCATATTATAGTCAAGGTGTAAAACCTCATTTTATATCTAACATAGATGCTGATTTCACATCAAAAGTTCTCAAGGGTTTAAACCCTAAAACAACAATTTTTATAATTGTTTCTAAAACATTTACCACAATTGAAACACTGGAAAATGCTAAGAAAATTAGAGCTTGGTTTATTCAATATTCAAATGAAGAATCAATTAAACATCATTTTATAGCTGTATCAAATAATATTAATGCACCAAAAGAATTTGGAATTTCTTCTGATAATATTCTTCCAATACCTGAGTGGGTTGGAGGAAGATTTTCATTGTGGGGGTCTGTTGGATTAATTGTTTCTATAGTTATTGGTTCAAAAAATTTTAAGGAATTTCTTAAAGGGGGTGAATCTATGGATATTCATTTCAAAGAAACTCCTCTAGAAAAAAATATTCCTGTTATCCTTGCGTTAATTAGTATTTGGTATAATAATTTTTTTAAATGTGAGACTGAGGCTGTATTACCCTATAATCAATCTTTAGTAAAATTTCCTGACTATTTACAGCAAGCGTGTATGGAAAGCAACGGAAAGGGGATTGATAGAAACGGTGAAAAGGTTAATTATGAAACTGGATCGATAATATGGGGGTCAACAGGCACAAATGCTCAACATGCATTCTTTCAGTTGATGCATCAAGGCACTAAAATTATTCCATCAGATTTTATTGCATTTAAAAAGTCATTATATGGAGATTCTGGTCAACATAAAATTTTAAACTCAAATTTTTTAGCTCAAACTAATGCTTTAATGATGGGTAAAATCTACAAAGGAACTGATATTCATAAAAATGTTGATGGGAATAAGCCTTCAAACTCAATAGTTATCAACAAACTAAATCCTTTAAATTTAGGAGCACTTATCTCTATATATGAAAATAAGATTTTTACTATTGGTTCAATCTTAAATATATTTAGTTATGACCAGTGGGGTGTTGAGTTAGGAAAATCAATAGCTACAGAAATTTCAATGGGGCGCATAGATCATCTTGATATTTCTACAAAAAAAATAAGCCAAATTTTAAAAGATTAAGTCTAGAACTTCATTTAATATAACCTTAGTGTTCTGTTAATATTTAGTTATTGAAAATACCATTGAATAAATCTATTTTTGTCGAAACAAAAATTAATTTCTATGAAAAATATAAGTTTATTTATAGTCTCTCTTTTTACAGTCACAACTTTTGCTCAAGAATCTGTTCTTGATTCCATAGCTCTTTCTGAAGTTACTGTTACTTCTGGAATCATTGATGTAGCACGGGAAAGACAAACTCCAATTGCAGTTTCTACAATTGGTGCAGAAG
>CEOK01117213.1_pt1 | contig 10560 bp, 8 predicted proteins | sample 427001 | NCBI WGS metagenome assembly CEOK01 (sample SAMEA2591108, study PRJEB7988) | marine metagenome | isolation source: saline water (ENVO:00002010), including | reverse complement strand
AAAATTATTGTTCTTCCAAGATTAGAACCTATTTGAACAATTCCATGTATTGGTAATAATGCAACAGGTGGCAGTTTGACAGCCAATAATCCCAGCAAAATTGCACCTCCGCCAATCCCAAAAGCTGAGGTAATGAATGAAGTAGCCATGCTGGCAAAAATTAGAAAATATGCTGTAAAATTTGAAATCAATTCAGGAAAATCAAACATTTTATTTTTTAAGAGCGTGAGGAGGTGGAGCAAAGTAACGTGGCATTTCACCAACTGATACGACATTTACCTCTACTAGTACTGGGCCATTAAAATTTACAGCCTCCTTAAGTACCTTTTCTAAATCTTTTGCATAGTCTATTTTCTTATATTTCATTTTGGCTGCTTTTGCTAAATCTTCAAAATTTGGTACCATCAAATCTGCAAAAAATTTTCTTCCAGCATACATACTATCTTGTATGTGTTTTATGACACCATAACCGTTGTCATTCATCACTAAAAATACAACATCACAATTGGTTTCAGAAGCAGTCCACAAATCTGGAACATTAAGCATAAACCCCCCATCACCACACATTGCTATTGTTTTTTTTCCCTCACTAGCAATTGAGGCTCCAATAGCTAAAGCCATTCCAGGCCCAATTGCCGCTCCAACAGGATAAATGTTTTCAGTAGGATCATTTATATACATCATTCGGTTGCCCCACATACTGTTTGAAATAGTTACGTCTCTAACCCACTTTCCATCTTTTGGGAGAATATTTCTTATTATTTCTGGAAAATCTTTATACGCACCTAACATGTTTTTATAATCTAAATAAATTCGATTTTTTAAATCACTAACCTCATTTATCCACTCATTATCTACAGAAATCTTGCCGTCTAATCTTTTAACTAATTCGGCCAGAACCTTTTTAGCATCTCCACAATGAAATTGATTTGTTTTGTATGTTCTATTTTTGGCACTTCGATCTATATCAATTTGCACTAAATTCTTTGGTAACTCTAGTGACATATCTCTGGTTTCATGACCTCTTAATCTGCTCCCCACTATAAGCATTAAATCTAATGTTTTATAAAATTCTTCTATTAAAGGGACAGCGTTGAAAGCACCCAAACACATTTTATTTGTTTCTGAAACCACTCCTCTACCTTGAGTGCTTGTTACTACTGCAAAACCCATTTTGATGAAAAGTTTAACTTCCTCAGTAGCGAACTTAGCTCCATTTCCTACCCAAATAATTTTTCTCTTTGAAGATTTTATATAATTTTCTATTTTATCTAGAGATTCTGTATCACCTAATTCACCATTTATATGAGGTAAACTAATAGTGTCTAACAAAGCAGGTCTTTTGATTTTTTTTCTTTGAATATCTATAGGTATCTCAATTGAAACTGGTCCTTTTGGAGGTGTAAGAGCAATCTTGCATGCATAGATTAATTTTTCTAAAGCTTCATCTTCATCATCAATTCTAATAGCCTCTTTAGAAATTGAACCAAGCATGCCTAATTGATTAGGAACGTCATGGACTGTACCTTGATTTTTATCTAAATTTTCTGTTGCAGTTTGGCCTGTAAAGTGCAAAACAGACGAACCCGCAAAACGAGATTCAACAATTGCACCCGCAACGTTAGCTGCACCAGGACCAGTACTTGTAAATACAACACCAAGTCCATTATGGGCTCTAGCATAACCATCAGCCATATGGCCAGCTCCCATTTCACCTCTTGCAGGGATCATTCTAATATGATTCCTTCTACCAATTGCATCTAGCATTGGTATATTGTGCACAGAAACCACACCAAAAACGTCCTTAACATCTATTTGATGCAAAAACTCCGAAACCAAATCTCCCACATTGTAGTCTTTCATAATATCCCCCATTTTGACTATCCTTATCAAAAAACATATATTAATTTTTTAAATTATTAAATTTAAATCAATGATTGTATTATATGATGAAAAAATTTGTAGAAGCCAAAACAGTAAAAAGTTGGATTTCGGATGAAAAAGAATTAGCTTTTATTGATGTTAGAGAGACAGCTCAACACACTGCAGGTCATCCATTTTTTTCTATCTCAATTCCATTTAGCAAATTTGAAATAAATGTTGAAAAGCTATTACCTAACAAAAATGTACGAATAGTGTTGTTTGATAATAACGACGGAATTTCAGAAATAATTTATAAACTGGCAAAAAATTTAAAATATATAAATACTTATATTTTAAAAAATGGGGTTGATGGTTGGAAAAAGTCTAACTTTCATCTGTTTGACGGAATAAATGTACCTAGTAAAAGTTTCGGAGAATTAGTTGAAAAAAAATTTAACATACCATCTATAACAGCATCTCAATTATTTAAGAAACAAAAAGAAAAGAAAGATATAATTATATTAGATGGTAGACCGTTTGATGAATATAACAAGATGAGTATACCTGGAAGTGTCTGTTGTCCAAATGCTGAAATACCCTTTAGAATTTCTGAAATAATAAAACGCTCAAATACTGAAATAATAATCAATTGCGCGGGTCGAACAAGATCAATTATTGGTGCTCAGGCACTGATAAATTTTGGTGTTAAAAATAAAGTTTATGCATTAGAGAATGGGACACAAGGATGGTTTTTAGCTAATTTAAAATTAGATCATGGAAAAACAAAATTTTTGGACAAAACACCTAAGAATGAAAAAATTAATGAGCTTATAGAAAAGATAGTAAACTTATTAGAAAATAAAGTTGAAATCATTGATTTTAATCAAGCCCAAAAACTCATAAATGATAAGAACATAACTACATATGTTTTTGATGTAAGAACAAGCTCAAATCAAAAAAATAAATTATCTAAATTTAGAAACGTACCTGGTGGTCAATTAGTACAAGCTACTGATAAGTATATAGGTGTATTAAAATCACACGTAATTTTATTTGATGATGGTGATCTAGTAAGAGCGGGCATGACAGCATTATGGTTAAAAAAAATGAACTATCATTGTTATGTTGTGAATGAAAGTCCTAGAATAATTAAAAATTTAAATCTCAAATATAATGTAAACTTTAAAGCTAATCCAATAAATTTAATTAAATTAGAGAATTTAATAAATTTAAAAGGTACTCATATCTTTGATATCCGAAACAGCTTTGATTATTGCAAAAAAAGAATAAAGAAATCAGTTTGGACCAATAGATTAATAATAACAAAAGACATGAAACACTATCACAAATCTATCATTCTAATTACCGATGATTTACCTAAAGCAAGTCTAATTGTAAGTGATCTTCAAGAAAAAGATCCAAAGTTTGTGATTCAAGTATATCATTGGAATGAAACAGAAGTTGAACATTATTTGGATTATATTGATACAACAAAAGTTAAATTAGATGAAAAATTTTTTGATTTTAATTTTCATACCCACCTTCGTCATCAAGGAAACAAAGAGCACGCAAAAAGTTACTTAAAATGGGAAACGGATTTAATAAAAAACATGGATGAAGAAGAAAGGGGATTTTTTAGGTAATTACTTTAATATTAGATCTTTTTATATTATCCAAATTAGCCCCTTCAATCCTTAATAATCTAACAGGATACTTTCTAACTGGTGAATGGACATGTCCTACATCATAAAAATGCACATCACCAGCTTTCATAATATATGTTTTTTTTGGTTTAACATTTACAACATCATCTAAATTATTTTTTTCTACAATTTCCCAATCAGTCATTTCTGTTTCGCCTGAGGCTTGTCCATAAATAGCCCAGCTTGATCCATGGTCATGAGGGCTTCCTATCGCTTCATTATCATGGACATGTCCACAGACACAAAAACCAGTTTCTTTATCTTCATAAAGTATTTGCCTAGGTAATTCACCATCAGCTCTATCAGGAAGATTATCAATTATAAAATTCTGATCCATAAGTGCTTTTGAAACAAAATAGCAAATTTTATCTGCCCCATATGGCATTTTTTCAGTATTAATAATTTCTTTAATATCTTGAACTAATTCATCTAAAGTATAAGGCAATAGTTCCTCCAAAATTAGTTTATAAGTAATTTAAATTTTATTTTCCCCAGCTTAAGGCAATTGGATCATATTTCTTAACTAATTTGATTAATCCTGCTTTAGTTTGTTCTTCTAAAGGCGAAATTGGATGTCTACAAAAATCTGAATTAATAACACCCCCTTCTTTCATAATTACCTTAGTTGCTCTAAATCCGCATTGCCTATTTTCATAATTAATTAAAGGTAAAATATTATTATATTTGTCTTCAGATATATCAAATTCTCCGTCCAAATAGTCTAAAACAACTGGTCTAATTAAGTCTGGTATCATTGCTGAACTCATATTGCCGGTTGCACCAGCTTCTAAATCAGCAAACAATGTTATTCCTTCTTCACCATCAAATGGCCCTTCAATAGCATCACCACCTTCAACTACAAGTTTTCGTAATTTAGAAGCCGCCTGTGCACACTCAATTTTAAAACATTTTACTGTTTCTATTTCTTTAGCCATTTTAATTAAAAGAGGAACAGGCAAATCAACTCCCGATAATGGTGCGTCTTGAACCATAATGGTTACGCCTGCTTCACCTACTTTTGCAAATTGTTCAAATGTTTGTTGAGAAGTTCCCCTCATTAGGGCGCCATGATATGGGGGCATCATCATAAGCATTTCGCCACCAAGTTCTTTCACTAATTTAGCACGTGAAAGTGCAATATCTGTTGAGAAATGACTCACAGTTGTAATTACAGGAACTTTACCAGATACGTGTTCAATACATAGTTTAGTTAAAATCTCTCTTTCATCATCTGATAACAAAAACTGCTCTGAGTAATTCGCTAATATACAAATGCCATCAACATTTTGATCCACCATGCAATCTAGAACTCTTTTCATGCCCTCTATGTCGAGTTCACCATTGTCTTTAAAAGGTGTTGGAGCCACAGGCCAGCAACCTTGAAATTTATTATTAGCCATTCTGACCCCTTCATATTTTCATTTTAATTATGATAATTAAATATTTTTATTTTGCCAAGTATCTATCGTAACCCCTTCTTCTCTTAGCTTGTTTTTTTGAATCTTACCTGTTTGTGTTTTTGGAAACTCTTTCATTACTCTTATATATTTGGGTATGGCAAACTTTGCTAAGTTTATTTTTGTTTTTTCAAGTAATTCATCAAAATCTATATTGGTTTTATTATCAATCATCAAGGCTACCATTACTTCATCTTCCATTCCCTCACCTCCATCAGCTGAAATTGCGTATGCAGCTGCTTCTGTAATAAATGGAATTTCTAAAAAAGCTTGTTCAACTTCATATGACGAAATATTTTCACCTCTTCTCCTAATGCAATCCTTAATTCTATCCACAAATAAAAAGTGACCAGACTTTTCTCTAATCCCTGCGTCACCAGTATGAAACCAGAAATTTCTCCAACTCTCTACAGTTTTCTCTGGCATTCCTAAATAACCAGACATAAAACCATATGGTTGTTTTGGTCTCACAACTATTTCACCAACCAAGCCGTTATTAAGAGGTATATCTTTCTCAGGATCCCTTATTTCAACCTCAAAATATTTTTCATATAGTTTTCCACATCTACCATTACCCATTTCATTTTTTAAACCATATATTGGAATATTAACTTCTGTCATGCCATATAGTGGTAATACATATTTTACACCAAATCTATTTCTAAAAATTTTTTCAGGTTCACTTGGCAATGGCGCTGAACCAATGACTTCTAAATTATGATCTTTATCGTATTTAGTAGGAGGTTGTGCAACAATAAACGCGGCTATAGCACCTAACATATTAGTATGAGTTATATTATACTTTCTAATATCTTTAAGCCAATTTGAGGCTGAGAATTTAGTTCTTATAACTGCTTTTGCACCAGTCATAATGCATGCTAAAAGTTGCATAAATAATCCATTAGCATGGAATAAAGGTAAGGAGATGTAAAAAGTGTGATTATTTCTTAAGTTGTAATTTTCAATTGTTCCTATAGCAAACAAAATACAATGTGCATTTGGCATCATAACTCCTTTAGAAGGCCCTGAAGTTCCACTTGTAAACATTGTACAAACGTTGTCACTAAATTTTCCTAAAATAATCTCGTCTTCATTCAAAAGGTCTTTATCGTTTAAATCTTTACAATTTAATATTTCAACTTCTAATTTATGAAGATTAACCAAACTTTTTACTTCGTGAAAAAATTGATCTTCAACAAGAACATTTTTTGATTTAGATGTCTTAATTTGATGTAATAATACATTTCCTTTTATAGCAGTATTGATAGCTACAAACATAACTCCTATAAAACTGCATGCTATCCAATATAGTATGAATTCTTTTGGGTCTTCTATTAAAACTGTTAAATTGTCACCTTCATTTAAACTCAATTCTTTTAAAATTTGAGCTTTTTCTAAAGATTTAATTTTTAGGTCATGGAAAGTCCATTTTGGACCATTTATAAATTCGATAATTTCTCTTTTTGGATATTTCTTGCATTGATCTAGGATAATTTCAGAAATTCTCCAATGATCTGGATTTTGAGCATAATTAAATAAGAAGTAATTTTTTTCGTTCATTTAATTTACAAAATCCCTATTTAAAAATTATTTTAACTTTAAAAGAAAAGAATTTATTATTGAGTTTAATTCCATAGGCCTTTCAGATGGAAGAAAATGACCACAATCAAGAGTGTGAGTTTCACAATTTTTAATAAGTTCTACAAATTTTAAACCTGATTTTAATGGTGTCATTTGATCATTTTTTGCTAAAACAGCCAATGCTGGAACTTTAATATTTTTTGCAGCATCTATTCCGTCTGAGTAATCATTACAAGAGTGTAAATCATACCTTAAAGCTGTTGATTTGTTCATACACATTATATTATTACCTTCTCCATAATGGGAATGTCCCGGCCATTTATTAATTGACATGTCACCATCAATTCCATGTCCCCAAGTAACCATCATTTGAGAGGCTTTTTGTGGATTTTCTTTTGAAAGATCTAACAAAAATTTATTAACTGGAATTTCATTTGAGCCTGCAACAAATATTAGTGCTTCTAAAGTAATTTTCAAAATTCTATTCAATTCTAAAGCAACCAAACATCCTTGAGAATGTCCGATAACAACCACATTTTTAAGTTTTAGATCAACTAATAGGTCACTTATCCAATCTGCATTTTCTTTTATTGATTTGCAGGGATTGCCATCAGAAAATCCATGGGCTGGCATATCGGGTGCGATTACAGAATACCCTTTATAAGCAAAAAAACGAGCCTGCTGAATGAAACTCAAATGATTTTGACCAGACCCGTGTAAAAAACACAATGTCTTTTTAGTATTATCTAAACTTTTACCACCTGTACCTATATAGGTCTTAGCACCTTTGAAATTAATGATCATGATATTCCTATTTGTTAAGCTTTTTTACAGCCTTGAAACCTCTTTCAAAGTCTTTTTTTATGTCATTAATATCTTCTAATCCAACTGACAGTCTTATCATGTCATCCGTCAATCCACCCTCTTTCATAGCCTCTGAACTCAAATGAGAGTGTGTTGTACTCCCTGGATGAATAAGTAGTGTCTTAGCATCACCAACATTTGCTAAATGTGAAGCTAATTGTACTGATTCAATAAATGCCTTCCCTGCTTCACGTCCACCTTTAATACCAAAAGCAACGATTGATCCAGATCCTTTTGGTAATATTCTTTTTGCTACTTCATGGTCAGGATGTGTATCTAAATCTGGATGTTTTACCCATTCTACCATTTCATGTTTTACTAAAAAATCTAATATAGAGTGAGTATTTTCAATATGTTTTTTCATCCTCAAAGGTAGCGTTTCAATTCCTTGCATTAAATGAAATGCATTAGTCGGGGATAAAGAAGGTCCAAAATTATACATACCTTCTGCTCTTATTTTTGCTATTAAAGCAGATGGACCAAACTCTTCCCAAAAACTTATACCACCTAGAGCAAAATGTGGTCCTGAAATTGTAGGAAACTTATCTTTATCTCCCCAATCAAAGTTACCACCATTTACAACAGCGCCTCCTATTGCAATACCATGACCACCTAACCATTTGGTAAGTGAATGAACAATAATATTTGCTCCATGTTTAAATGGCTGCATTAGATATGGAGTATTAAAAGTAGCGTCTAGTACTAGAGGGATATTTTTTGAATTACATATTTTAGCAATTTCTGGAACATCCATAATATCTAATCCTGGGTTGCCAATAACTTCTCCAAATACTAATTTGGTATTTGGTTTTATTGCCTGCTTAATTGCTTCTGGATCATTGGGATTAACAAAATCTGTATTAACTCCAAAACGAGGCATAGTATGCTGAAGTAAATTAATATTTGCTCCATACATTTTGCTTGATGCAACAATATGATCCCCACTACTACAAATTGCAGAAATCACTAGGTGCATTGCAGCCATTCCACTTGAACATGCAAGTGCACTTGCTCCACCCTCGAGAGCTGCTAACCTTTGCTCTAGTGCTGCAACTGTAGGATTTGATATTCTAGTATATAAATGTCCACCAACTTCCATATTATACAAAGACGCAGCTTCTTCAGTGCTATTGAAAACGTAAGATGTTGTCTGATAGATTGGTACAGCACGTGAACCAGTTTCCTTATCAGGAATATGTCCAGCATGTAAAGAGAGGGTGTCAAATTTGTAATTTTCACTCATTGAAATTCCTTAAAATAATTTTAATTATTATATCTTATTTCGTAAACCTTAAAAATATAAATTTACATCATTAAAAGTATAAAAAATTATATATTTGCACAATCAGCCAAAACAAATTTATAATTTATTAATTATTTTCTCTTAAATCTTTACGGATAATTTTTCCTGTAGTTGTCAAAGGTAATTCATAAACAAACTCTATAAGTCTTGGATATTCATGAGCAGCTAACTTTGATTTTACATGATTTTGGATAGATTTTTTTAATATTTCATTTTGAGTTAAAACATTATTATGATCCATAGGAACAACAAAAGCTTTGATGACTTGACCTCTTAATTTATCTGGAATGCCAATCACCGCAACCATGCTAACTTTAGGGTGTGAAATTACAGCATCTTCTACCTCACTTGGTCCAACCCTATAACCTGAGGTATTAATAATGTCATCTTCTCTACCTTTAAAATAAAAATAACCCTCCTCATCCTTATAAGCAAAATCACCTGTGTAGAGCCAGCCATCTTTAACTTTTTGTTTTGTTGCTTTATCATTTTCCCAGTATTTTAAAAAAGATACAGGGGTATCAGATTTGACTATTATTTCTCCGTCCAATCCAGGTTCTTTGATAAGCTCTCCATTTTGATTAATTATTCTAACTTCATGACCGGGAACAGGTTTGCCAATAGAACCTTGTTTGGTTGGCATAATCGCTCCACAATTCGAGACTGTTAAATTACATTCTGTTTGACCATAAAACTCATTAATACCAACCCCTAAAATTTGTTTACCCCACTCTAGCAAATCTTCTCCAAGAGCTTCACCACCTGAACCAACAGTTCTTAATTTCAAGTTTTTTATTGTTTTATTGGGATTAAATGATTTCATCATTTTTAGTGCAGTAGGTGGCAAGAAAGTATTTTTTATTTCTAGCTTAGATATTAAATCAAAGGTAACTTCAGGATCGAATTTTTGAGATCTGTAGCTTACTACAGGAATTCCAAAGTGCCATGCTGGAAGGAGCACATCAAACAACCCACCTATCCATGCCCAATCAGCTGGTGTCCAAAACAAATCTGTAACAGGTTCAGATGATGATAAAAATTCATGAGGAATTTCTACTCCTGGTATATGTCCTAGTAATGTTCGATGAGGGAGCAAAGCACCTTTAGGCCCCCCTGTTGTTCCAGATGTATAAATAATTAAAGCGGGATCAGATGATTTTGTTTTTTTTGTAATGTAGCTGTCTGAAGCCTGTTCTAATAACTTTTTGAAATTAAAAACATTACTTTTTTCGTCATTACTATCTATACAAATTATTTTTTTTAAATCTGGTAATCTATCTTTAATTTCAAAAATTTTATTTAAGCCAATATTATCGCAAATCACCAATGATGCTCTTGAATTCAACAAACGATAATGTAATGCCTCTGTTCCAAATAAATTAAATAAAGGTATTGAAATTTTTCCAGACTTAAAACAAGCCATATGTGCAACTGCAGTTTCAGGACATTGACCTAAAATAATACCAACCCTTGCGTTGGCCTCAAGATGAAAATGATCAAAAACATTAGCAAGTTTGTTTGCAGATCTTTTTATATCAATAAAAGACCACTCCTCTATCTTGCCGTCTTGTAAAAAATTAATTAATGCTATCCTATTTTGATAATTATCCTGATCAACAGTATCAGATGCTATATTATAAAATTCTGGAATATTCCATTTAAATGTTAAAGATAGCTCTTCAAAATTATTCAATTTTTTAAGCATAAAAAATAATTACCTTTCCTTTAATTATTCTTACTACTTGTTAAAATCTTTTTAATTATTTAAATTATATACAAACAAAACTTC
>CEOK01115484.1_pt1 | contig 10572 bp, 8 predicted proteins | sample 427001 | NCBI WGS metagenome assembly CEOK01 (sample SAMEA2591108, study PRJEB7988) | marine metagenome | isolation source: saline water (ENVO:00002010), including | reverse complement strand
CCCCCCAATTTCTCGGTTTGATACGCTTTTTTGTGGCGCAACTGAATCTCTTTCTCTATCTCATAAATCCCAATTCCCTCGATTCGAGAAGCCGTATTGCAGAAGAATCGGTCGACAAAAGATTTGGATAATCCTAGGGCTTCAAATATTTGGGCTCCTCGATAGGAATGAAGCGTGGAAATACCAATCTTGTTCATAACCTTAATAATTCCTTTGGCTATGGCTTTGTTGAAGTTGTCAATGGCTTGGTCACTGCTGAGGCCTTCAATCACCTTATTCTTTACTTGATAGGCGATCACCTCATTGACCATGTAGGGGTTGATAGCACTGGCGCCGTATCCGAAAAGTAAGGCAAAATGGTGCGGTTCGCGCGGCTCGGCAGATTCTATAATTATACCGAAATCAGATCGTCTCGAATGTTTTTTCAAGGCATTATGGAGATGCGCACAAGCAAGTAGCATGGGCATTGGTGCCATCTCACTATTTGTTCCACGATCCGATAAAATGATAATATTAGCTCCCTGTTCAAGCGCTTTTAGAGTGTCTTTGACAATATTCTCTAGAGTTGTTTCCAAGGCATTCAACCCTTTTTCTACTGGATAGAGTGTCGATATAGAAGTGGATTTAAAATCTGCATGTTCAATGTATTTGATTTTATCCAAGTCTTCGTTGGAGATAACAGGATTTTGAATCCGAAGCTTTTTGGCTTGTTCTGGAGTGATATCAAAAATATTGCGGTCATTACCAATGCTCAGACTTGTATCGGTGACGATTTCCTCACGGATTCCATCCAAGGGTGGGTTGGTCACCTGGGCAAAAAGTTGCTTAAAATAATTGTACAGGAGCTGAGGACGATCTGAAAGGACAGCTAAAGGAGTATCTGTACCCATAGATCCAATGGCTTCTTTGCCCTGAATACTCATGGGGGTTATGATGGTTTTTAAGTCCTCTTGGGTGTATCCAAAGATGCGCAATCGAGTGTCAAAAATTTCCGCTTCTTCAGGGGTGTTGTTTCCCGTGTACGGGATTTCTTTAAGAGGAAGTAAATGATCGTTGACCCACTTTTTATAAGGTCTTTGGTTTACAATCTCAGTCTTAATCTCTTCATCCTTCACTATGCGTCCTTCATCCATGTTCACCAGGAACATTTTTCCAGGTTCCAAACGACCGTGCATTTCAATATTTTCAGGGGCAATATCCAGCACTCCCGTTTCAGAGGACATTACCACATAACCGTCTTTGGTGAGTGTGTAGCGAGAGGGGCGAAGCCCGTTTCGATCCAAGAGGGCCCCAATGTATTTTCCATCGGTAAAGGGAATGGAGGCAGGGCCGTCCCATGGCTCCATAATGCAAGCATTGTATTCGTAAAAGGCTTTTTTGGTAGGGTCCATATTGCTGTGCTTTTCCCAAGCTTCAGGAACCATCATCATCATCACTTCTGGCAAAGAACGACTAGTAGCTAAGAGTAATTCCACCACCATATCCATAGAAGCCGAATCGGATTTTCCAGGCAGGATAACGGGTAAAATGTCTTTGATGTTGTCACCAAAAAATTCATTTTTTAGGAGTTCTTCTCGTGACTGCATGCGACTGAGGTTTCCACGATAGGTATTTATTTCCCCATTGTGACACATATATCGGAAGGGTTGCGCTAAATCCCAAGTTGGGAAGGTATTGGTGGAAAAACGCTGGTGAACCAAGGCCAAACGAGTGACTACCTTAGGCTCATTTAGATCCCGGTAGTAGGCTTTGATATCCTCTGGAATCAAAAGCCCCTTGTAGATGAGTGTGTGCGTTGAAAAACTAGGCAAATAAAAGTAGCTTGCCTGAGACATTTTCGAACTCCATATTTTGTGTTCGCTGCTCTTGCGGGCAATGAAAAGAGCCGTATTGAATTCGTGTTCGCTGAGTTGTGTTTTCCCCCGAGTCACAAAGATTTGCATGATGTAGGGCTCTGTCTTGGCTGCAATAGCTCCAACATGGCTTGGATCTACGGGTACTTTTCGCCAGCCCAAAATAGATAGTCCTTGTTTTTTAATTTCCCCTTCAAAAGTTTCGATACAATATGCTCTTTGGTTTTCTTTCTGAGGCAGAAAGACCATTCCAACAGCGTATTCGTGGGCCTCTGGTAACTCAAAAGAACAGGCCTCTTTGAGAAATTCGTGTGGAATCTCAATCAGAATTCCAGCACCATCACCTGTTTTTCCGTCAGCACTCACAGCCCCTCGATGTTCTAATTTGTCTAGAATATCTAGTGCTTTGTGGATGATGTCATTGGTCTTATTACCGTTGAGGCTACAAATGAATCCTGCACCACAATTATCGTGCTCATTTTCGGGGGAATACAGTCCTTGTTGTTCTGGCAGCATATAGTTCTTTTTCTTAGGGGGAAAGACGAAATTATACTTTTTTACCGAGCTAAGTAAGCTGTCTTGCCCTAGGACAATTATTTTTTATCATTTTTCTCAATTATTTTAAATATATCTAAGGATTATTTAAAAAACCATTAATATTTTTGAAAAATCTAAATCCTACTTAGGGTGACTAAAAAGACAAAACGGATATATAAAGAAAAACAATATTGGAAGATTCTAGGGCTAATGTCCGGAACTTCTTTAGATGGACTTGACTTGGCTTGTGTGACACTAACCCAAGACCAAGACCAAGGATGGCATTTCACCATCCAACAGACCCATACCTACCCCTATTCCAAAGAATGGACGCAGAGACTTTCAAGTTTAATCTCTTTGAATGATAACGAGTTGGATGAAGTTGATAAAGCCTATACCCTGTATTTGGCTACCAGAATAAATGAATTCATTTCCAGCCACAACATCACCGAATTAGATGCTATTTGTTCTCACGGACATACCGCTCTTCACAAACCTCATAAAAAAAACACCTATCAGATTGGAAACCGTCCGGAGCTTGCTTCTCTGGTGGGAATCCCTCTAGTATGTGATTTTCGCAAACAAGACGTGGCTTTTGGAGGGCAAGGTGCCCCTCTAGTTCCGATTGGAGATAAAGAACTTTTCAATGATTTTGATGCTTGCTTGAATTTGGGAGGATTTGCGAATGTAAGTCTTCTATTTGCCCGTGAGGATCCGATAGCTTTTGATGTAGGAGGAATGAATTTAGTCTTAAACTACTTGAGTGAAAAATTGGGGAAACCCTTTGACGAAGATGGAAATATTGCCCAAAAAGGGAATTTCATCGAACGATTATTTCAGTCTTTGGAAGCCCTTCCGTATTATGCTAAAAACCCTCCCAAATCGCTTGGCGTCGAATGGCTTGAAAAGGAAGTATATCCGATTATAGAACAATCATTAGTCCATCATGAGGTTGCCGATGTGATGCATACCTATGCTTGCCACATAGCGCATCAATTGGCTCGCGTTTTTGAGAATACCAAAACAATTTTGTGCACGGGTGGAGGAACTTATAATCGAATGGTTATGGCAGAACTTCAATCCCAGATAAAAGGGGATTTACAATTACCATCGCGGTCGATTATCGAATTTAAAGAAGCCCTCATTTTTGGATTTTTGGGTGTGCTTCGATTAATGGAACTTCCCAATTGCTTGTCTAGCGTTACTGGAGCGGTTAAAAACCATAGCTCTGGGGCTGTATATTTTCCCTAGAATACGGATGAAGTTTTAAATTTTACCTATTTTCGAACATAACATAAACCGAATACAGAAAGCACTTACAGAATGGAGATATTGATTATTGGAATATTCACATTGGGCTATTTGGCCATTACTTTGGAACATAACTTAAAGATAGATAAACTCATCCCAGCCCTGGGGATGATGGCCTTCTTATGGGCAATTATTGCTTTGGCCCATTTGCCTGTTTTTGAAGTGAATACATTGCTGCGAGAATTGGAACCTACTCATATTGAAGAAATTCTGTTGCACCATCTCGGGAAAACAGCAGAGATTATTATTTTCCTGCTGGGTGCAATGACCATTGTTGAAATTATCGATTATTTCAATGGTTTTTTCACCATTAAAAACTTCATTCGAACGACGAGTAAAAAAGGGCTGCTGTGGATTTTTGCGATTTTGGCTTTCATTTTGTCAGCCATTATAGATAATCTAACGGCTACCATCGTGTTGATCACTATTCTACAGAAAGTAATCAGGGATAGAAATACCCGGATTTGGTTTGCCGGCTTAATTATCATTGCCGCTAATGCAGGTGGAGCGTGGTCGCCGATCGGAGATGTGACAACAACAATGCTTTGGATAGGGGATAAAGTAACCACAGGACAATTAATCATGTATCTATTGATTCCTTCTATCGTTTGTGTTGTTGTACCTGTTTTTATCGCCACCTTTCTTCCCGCGTTTCAGGGGGATATAAAAAAAGATGAAAATGAGGAGGAAGGTTCACTTCATCCCCGTGGAGCATCCATGCTCTATCTCGGATTGTCTGCCATTGTTTTTGTACCCGTATTCAAAACAGTTACTCATCTTCCTCCCTACGTTGGAATGATGCTGTCTTTGGCTATTGTAGCCACCTTTGCTGAAATATTCAGTAACGCGAAAATCAATATTAGCTCCATCGACCAAGAATCCGATGCGCACGCAAGTCACAGTCCCGTTCATAGTTCGCTATCAAAAATTGAATTGCCGAGTATTCTTTTTTTCCTTGGGATTCTTATGGCTGTAGCCGCTTTGGAATCGCTGGGATATTTATTTTCTTTTGCTGACTCACTCAATACAGCAATTCCCAACACGGATATTGTTGTTGTTTTACTAGGGGCGGGCTCTGCGGTGATTGATAATGTGCCTTTAGTAGCGGCTAGTATGGGCATGTTTTCAGAACCCACGGATCATCCTTTATGGCATTTCATCGCATTTTCAGCTGGAACAGGCGGGAGTATGTTAATTATAGGTTCTGCCGCTGGAGTAGTTGCTATGGGGATGGAAAAAATTGATTTTGTCTGGTATCTCAAAAAAATATCTTGGCTGGCATTGATTGGATTCCTTGCTGGGTCGGTTGTATTTGTTTTGATGCGAGATTTGGTCTTCTAAACACAAAATATATTTCGTGTTTGGAACGTTTTATTATAAAATAAATTGACTATGCTAGATACGTTATCACTGGTTCAGCAAGAAAGTGTTTCGTTACAAACCGAAAAAAAACTATCCATACTAGAATTGATTCAAGATGGCGGATTGGGCGGTCAAGTAATCATTGGATTGCTTTTTTTTCTTCTCTTAATGGTGTTCTATATTTATTTTGAGCGTCGCTTTGCTATTCGGGCCGCCTTGAAATACGATGCCAACTTTATGCCTCAAATACGTTCCTATGTAGTGAGTGGTAAAATTGAGGGTGCGCAAGCCCTTTGTATGAAGGAAAATAAACCGGTTGCCCAAATGATTGCCAAAGGCATCTCAAGAATTGGTCGCCCCCTGGAAGATATTAATACAGCTATTGAAAATGCAGGGCGTTTGGAGGTCTATAAGTTGGAGAAGAATGTTTCTATACTAGCCACCATTTCTGGAGCAGCCCCTATGATAGGGTTCTTGGGGACAGTCATCGGAATGATTCTTTCTATTTTCGAAATATCCAATGCAGGAGGCAATATCGACATGAAATTATTGTCCGATGGCTTGTACACTGCTATGACCACAACAGTCGCAGGACTTATTGTTGGGATTATTGGTTATGTCTGTTACAACCATTTGGTTGTTAAAATAAACAAAGCTGTGTATTTGATGGAAGCCACCTCTTTGGAGTTTTTGGACCTACTTAATGAACCCGCTTGATAATGAATTTACGAGGTAGAAATAAAATAAGTCCCGATTTCAATATGTCATCCATGACGGATGTGGTGTTCTTACTCCTTATTTTCTTTATGATTGCTTCTACTTTGGCCAAGCAACTCAACACTATTGATGTGAAATTACCGCAGGCCAAAGGGAAAACTGAAAATCGAAGCACAGTAGCTGTGACCATTGATCGATCGGGAGCTTTTTTCATTGATGATAAAAAAGTAGCAAAGGCCCGCCTCCAACCATCCCTTATTGCCCAGCTTACCCAAGCGGCAAACAAATCTATTGTTCTTCGTGCAGCGGAAAATGTTGCGATTGAAGAAGTGGTGTATGTCATGAATATTGCTAATCAGAACGGAATTAAAATTGTATTGGCTGTGGATGCCCAATAAAATGAAATTGTTACAAACCCCTCACGAGCGTAAATCGGCAATACTAACGTCAATTATCGCAGTATTGCTTTTGCTGCTTTTATTTCTTTTGGGATTGACGTATTACGATCCGCCTGTTTCTTTTGGAATGGAAGTAAATTTTGGAACGAGTACTACAGGTTCTGGTAAATCTCAGCCTGTCAACCCCATTGCTTCCAAACCAGATCCAATTCAAAAAGAAAAAGCAGTGGAACCACAAAAAGCCCCGCCTTCGCCCCCCAAAGCCATAGAAAAAGTAATCACTCAAAAGGAAAGTACGGTAGCAATTCCCCAAAAAACACCTAAGAAAAAACCAGTCCCTACTCCTAAAAAAGAACCTTCTCCAAGCACTCAAAAACAGGCAACACCCGAGCCTGAAAAACCAAAAATTGCCAAAACCACCCAACAAGTTCTTCAAAATATGTTTAAGGCGCCTAAAAAAGAAGGTCGTACCGAAGCGAGCGAAGGGGATGATTCGGAAATGGGTGGCGATAAAGGCAAAGAAACGGGCAACCCCTATGCGAATAGTTACTATGGAAATGAGGGTTTAGGTGGTCGTGGCGGTGGCTATGGACTCAATGGAAGAAGCTTACAATCCAATGGGAAGGTGGTGCAGGAGTGCAATCAAGAGGGAACTGTTGTGGTTCGTATCACTGTGAATCAACAAGGAGAAGTTGAAGCCGCGCAACCGGGAGTGAAAGGAACCACCAATGCCCATCCTTGTCTACTGGAACCAGCACGGCGTACGGCCCTGCTCCATCGTTGGTACCCCGACACAAATGCTCCCACCAAGCAGATCGGTTTTGTTGTCATTCAATTTAAATTGGGAGAATAAAAAGTGAATTATACAGATACGCTGGACTGGATGTTCAATCAGTTGCCCTTTTACCAAAAGCAAGGGGCAGTCGCTTTCAAGCCTGGACTAGATAGGATAAAGGGCTTCTGCCAGCGATTGGGTAACCCACAAGATCAATTAGACATTATTCATGTTGGGGGAACCAATGGCAAAGGCTCAACAGCCCATTTTATTGCTTCGGTATTGCAAGAAGCGGGGTATCGAGTGGGTTTATATACTTCTCCTCATTTGGTTGACTTTAGAGAGCGGATCAAGATCAATGGGGTTTATATTGATAAGGAAACCGTAGTGGCTTTTATTGCCAAATACAAAAACTATATCCGTACTGAAAAACTTTCTTTTTTTGAGATAACTCTGGCTTTATCCCTTCAGTACTTTAACGAACAAGCAGTAGACTATGCGCTCATAGAAGTGGGCATGGGAGGACGCCTAGACGCAACCAATATCATAACCCCTCTAGTATCTGTAATCACAAACATTGGATTGGACCACACTCATTTTTTGGGAGACAATCACGCTTCCATTGCGGAAGAAAAAGCAGGAATTATCAAACCCTACACCCCAGTGATTATTGGAGAAGATCGTCCTGACACACGCCCCGTTTTTGACTCCCATTCCAAAGAAAAAAAGGCCCCAATCTATTACGTTTCTGCATCAAAAAGAACACCAGATATAGGCGTTTCTGTGCCCAGCTATCAACAAATTAATATGCAAACCGCCTATACTGCACTAAACCGCCTTCCAGAGTTGAATTTGACACCATCTATTATTAGGAAGGGGTTTTTGAAGGTACAGACAAATACAGAGCTGAAAGGACGGTGGCAAACCCTTAATACAGAACCCAAAGTGATTGTAGATGTGGGTCACAATAAAGAAGGGTTTTTCCATCTAAAAAAGAACCTATCTCTGGAAAGCTATAACCGCCTCCATATTGTTATTGGATTTGTTCAAGATAAGCCGATAAGTACTCTACTAGAAATGCTCCCTTCTGAGGCCCATTATTACTTTTGTGCTCCGAAGTTATTCCGGGCTTTTCCCGTAAATAAAATTAAAGCGCTGCTGTCTTCTAATATTCTTTTTTACAATTGTTTTGAATCTGTAGAATCGGCCTATTTGAGTGCTATAGAAAAGGCCACTACAAAGGATTTGATTGTAGTGACTGGAAGTACTTTTGTGGTGGGGGAAGTAATAGAAAATTTACAAGCTGTGTAGATCAATGTAGTAAAATACGCTATATTTGCCACACATTTTGGGCGCTTAGCTCAGTTGGTTCAGAGCACCTCGTTTACACCGAGGGGGTCGGGGGTTCGAATCCCTCAGCGCCCACCAAATTAAAAAGAGATATATAACTTATATCTTTTTTTATACCCCGTATTATCAAAACGTTAGAGTTCCTTATGTCTATTTGAGAGTTACCGTTCCTGTTGATGGATTGAAGGGATTTTCAATTAGAGCTCCACTTGAGTTAATAAGCTCTAATTTTATAGTAACTTCTCCTTTGGGTAAACCTTCTATATAGTATGGAGCCCAATCATCTATTAAAAATACGGTCTCGTTTATAGTTGCCCTCACCTTGTTCCCGCTAGGCGAAATTGTTGTATTGATTAAATAAAAATCTAACAACAACTTTTCTGTATCTGTTCCAGAATACACCCCCTTTGGCCTGCTGTAAAAAAGAAATTCTTGGTCCAGATTTATTTTTTCTCCTTCCCCCATTTGAGTAAATAAAAAGGCGTTTTTGTTTTTTACAGATTCATGATATGATCTAGATAAAAAGGCAAGAATCACATTATTCCCCGTATCGGATTTCATTTTGAAATTTTTTGAATAATGAGCAGAATAAGGGCCGTTGTTTATGATTAAATGAATGTGTTGTCCCTTCCCTGAATTTGCCAAACCATATTTAAAATCGTGTGGGGTTTGAATTCCAAGCTCATAATTCTCCACTTCAAAAGAAAATTCCAATTCCTCATTTGAAGTTAGATCAACTAGTGATAATTTAGAATTTTCATAATTTGGGGAGCCCTCTATTTTTGTAATTGTAATTTCTTTTGATTCTTGACATGAAAACAAAATGGAGATTGCAATAACTGATAATATATATTTTTTCATAGTATTCTTTTTGAAATTTAATTGTGCTTGAGACGTGCGATGATTAGGTTGGGCAGCAACGAATTGTAAGTGTCTTTTTTTCATGTTTATTTTAGACTCGTAAAACCGTTTAAAACTACTCTTTATAAATGTATTACCCATGCAATGGGAGGGTTTATCCTTATTTATTATAATGAATTCACCAAACACATCTATAAAATTAGATACATATCTATAAATTACAAAAGGGATAGTCAATGTTTTGACTTTATTTTTCAAGCGTACTTTTTTTCAACGAGTGAATTTATATGATATTTGAGAAAGAGTCACAAACGACATTTTAGGGCAATTCGAATAAATCTTCCACACTGCACCCCAATGTTTTCGCCATCTTTAAGGCCAGAACTGTAGAGGGAACATAAATACCATTTTCAATAGCATTAATACTTTTTCTCGATACCTCTGCAGCAATAGATAATTCTTGCTGTGTTAAGCCGGAAGATTTTCGGAACAACTCAAGATTGTTTAGGAGTTTTTTGTGGTGCTTTCCCAAGGCTAGTTCTTTTCAAACTCTTCCACGGCATCGGTTAGTTCTTTACCTGTATTTGGGTATAAATATCCGGCGATCAAAGTACCAATACCAATTGCACCAACTAAGTAACCGACCCCCTCCAAAATAGGGCCCAAGACTGTGTAACCAAGCAAAAATATCCCTACCCCAACAAATAGGGTGATAACTCCTCCTCTGCGATAGTCGATGGGTTCTTTTTTTCTGTCATCAAAAATATGCAAGAGTTCCTCCAATTTTGCAGGATCATCCAAGTGTTTGGATATTTCTAAGATGGTTTCCCTTTTTCCTTTTCCTTCGTAATAAAGCCATATAAAAACGGCTACAGGAACAATTAATCCTGTTAATATTCCTAAGACGGGTATAATAATAAATGATTCCATGGGGTTGATTTTTTTAATGTTGGACAAACTTAGCAAATTCTCATGTGAGAAGCAAAGGTTACATACAGTATCTAGCACAGTCGATTAGTTATCTAAAAAATGGGATATTTGAAATTCTTTTTTTTGAATTCAATTCTGTTTTCTTTCAAATACGCCAAGCGCTTTATTTTTATGTACTTCATTCCATAAAAAAAAGTCACCTTGCATTGCAATATATACATTGGGGGGAAGGGTCTGAACCAATGAAAGGGCACATCCTAAGTTGAAAAATCCATCAGAAGAACTCCCAAAAGCGTAGGGAATCATGGCACCGGTGAGGACAATTGTTTTGGGCTGTAAAGCCGCTGTATTTGCCAAAAAAGTTGCTGTTTCTACTAAGGTATCCGTTCCATGGGTAATCACGATTTGAGTTGAAGTACTTTTTAAGCAGGCTTGTAGTATTTTTTTTCGGTGGGTGGTGTTCAATTCCAAGCTATCC
>CEOK01184895.1_pt1 | contig 10583 bp, 5 predicted proteins | sample 427001 | NCBI WGS metagenome assembly CEOK01 (sample SAMEA2591108, study PRJEB7988) | marine metagenome | isolation source: saline water (ENVO:00002010), including | reverse complement strand
CCACTCTACCTCTTCCTGTCATGAAAGCTTCCTTAACGCCCTCGTATCCATATATTGTCCCTCCAGTCGGAAAATCTGGAGCCTTTATTGTATTAATTAATTCTTCAATAGTAATATTTGAATTATCTATATATAGTATTGTACCATCTACAACCTCTGTTAGGTTGTGCGGTGGCATATTTGTGGCCATACCTACGGCAATTCCCGATGCCCCATTAATCAAAAGGTTGGGAACCCTCGTGGGCAATACGGTAGGCTCTTTTAATGTATCATCAAAGTTAAGTTGATGATCAACAGTTTCTTTTTCTATGTCTGCTAATAAATCCTCAGACATTTTTTTCATCCTTGCTTCAGTGTAACGCATTGCAGCAGGACTGTCTCCGTCGATTGAACCAAAATTACCTTGCCCATCAACTAAGAGGTAACGTAAACTCCAGTCTTGAGCCATGCGTACCATAGTGTCGTAAACTGAACTGTCACCATGAGGGTGATATTTTCCCAGTACTTCCCCTACAATACGTGCGGATTTTTTGTAAGTGGTTGTTGATCTTATACCCAACTCATGCATACCAAAAAGAACTCTACGATGAACAGGCTTTAAACCATCACGAACATCGGGTAGCGCACGTGACACTATGACAGACATTGAGTAATCAATGTATGCTGATTTCATTTCATCCTCAATATTGATTGGAATTAACTTTTCTCGGTCAATCATTTATATTATTTTGTGATTTGGCTAAAATACTTTATACAGGGGGTAATATTGGGATTTCCGCAATATTTTTTAATGAATTTATCAACATGATAATATTGTATTTTACTTATAAAATTTTACAAATGCCATTTTGCTAAATGATAATTTTTTTGTCTATTAGCTAAAGAATTTTAAGTGGAACACTTTTTGATAATATTTTTAAAAATAATTTAATTTTTAAATATGGATGATAACTTTTCACCAAGAGTAAAAGACGTCATTTCCTACAGCAAGGAAGAGGCTCTCAGATTAGGTCACGGCTCTATAGGAACTGAACATCTTATGTTGGGAATATTGCGTGATGGTGAAGGAAAAGCGGTATCAATTTTAAAATCTATTGAGGTAGATCTAGATGAACTAAGACGAAAGATTGAAATTCTCAATCCTGCAGTAGTAGAAAATTCTGGGGTAATTAATAACAAGAAAAATCTACATTTAACTCGTCAGGCCGAGCGTGCCTTAAAAACCACATTTCTTGAGGCTAAACTTTTTCAGAGTGACATCATAAACACCGCACACTTATTTTTATGCATTTTGAGAAATGAAAATGACCCAACCACTAAATTATTGCTGAAACTTAACATTGATTATGATATTGTCAAAGAACAATTCAAACTTATGATAGCCAGTGATGACCAAAATTACATGGATATATCCGCATCGTCCTCCTTCCCTGAAGAAAAAGATGATGAAAACGAATCTGGAAAAGAAAATCCATTTGTTCCCATTACAGAATCTAGGGTTAATGTGAAATCTAAAACACCTGTTTTGGATAATTTTGGTCGAGACGTAACTTCTTTAGCTGAAAAAAATAAACTTGATCCAGTAGTTGGTCGAGAAAAAGAAATCGAGAGGGTTTCACAAATTCTTAGTAGAAGAAAAAAGAACAATCCTCTTTTGATTGGAGAACCTGGGGTAGGTAAGTCGGCAATTGCTGAAGGATTGGCTTTACGTATTATTCAAAAAAATGTGTCTCGAATACTTTATGGTAAAAGAGTCATTTCCCTTGACTTGGCCAGTTTAGTTGCCGGTACAAAATACAGAGGTCAGTTCGAAGAACGTATGAAAGCGGTAATGAATGAATTGGAAAAAAATGATAACATCATTCTATTCATCGATGAAATCCACACAATAGTAGGTGCAGGAGGAGCCACAGGTAGTTTAGATGCTTCCAATATGTTTAAACCTGCTTTGGCTAGAGGTGAAATTCAGTGTATAGGAGCCACTACTCTAGATGAATACCGTCAAAATATAGAAAAAGATGGAGCTCTAGAAAGACGTTTCCAAAAGGTGTTAATCGAGGAAACCACAGAGGAGGAAACACTTGAAATATTAAGGAATATTAAAGACAAATACGAGAATCATCACAACGTAATTTACACTGACGAGGCTCTCAAATCCTGCGCAGAGCTTACCTCTAGATATATGACTGATCGTTACCTTCCTGACAAAGCCATCGATGCGCTTGATGAGGCAGGCTCAAGGGTTCATATCAACAATATGAATGTTCCCGATGAAATTATTAAACTCGAAGAAGAATTAGAGAAAGTGAAAATACTCAAAAATTCAGTCGTAAAAAAACAAAAATATGAAGAAGCTGCTAAACTCCGAGATGACGAAAAACGAGTTGAAAGATCATTGCTTGAGGCACAGGAAAGATGGCAGGAAGAATCTAAACTCAATAGGGTTACAGTAAATGACACTAACATTGCGGATGTGGTGTCTATGATGACGAACATTCCTGTAAATAAAATTGTAAAAAGTGAAAAGAATAAACTTGCTCACTTAACCGACATTATTGGACGTAAAATTATTGGACAAAAAGAAGCTATTGAAAAAGTAGTAAAATCGATTCAGAGAAACAGAGCTGGACTTAAAGATCCAGACCGTCCCATTGGATCTTTCATCTTTTTAGGTCAAACGGGAGTGGGTAAAACACAACTTGCTAAAATACTCGCCAAAGAAATTTTTGATACAGAAGAAAACCTCATTAGGATTGACATGAGTGAGTACATGGAAAAATTTGCCATTTCTAGACTTATTGGTGCACCTCCAGGATATGTGGGGTACGAAGAGGGTGGGCAGCTCAGTGAAAAAGTAAGACGTAGACCTTATTCTGTAATATTATTAGATGAAGTTGAAAAAGCCCATCCTGATGTTTTCAATATGTTACTTCAAGTTTTAGACGATGGATTTTTAACAGATAGTTTAGGAAGAAAAATTAATTTCCAAAACACCATCATCATCATGACATCCAACATAGGCGCAAGGCAAATTAAAGATTTTGGATCAGGTGTAGGTTTTGAAACTTCCAACATGAAATCTCAAGCTACTGATATTGAAAAAGGAGTGATTAAGAAAGCATTAAAGAAAACTTTTGCACCAGAATTCTTGAATCGAGTTGACGATATAGTAATCTTCAATACGCTTGAGAAAAAAGATATTGAGAAAATTGTAGATATTGAATTGGATAAACTCTACAATAGAGTTGAAAAACTTGGTTATAAAATTTCTCTCACAAAGCAGGCTAAAATCTTCTTGAACGATAAGGGTTTTGACAAGAAATACGGTGCTAGGCCACTAAATAGAGCTATTCAGAGATACATTGAAGACCTTTTAGCTGAAAACGTTGTGAACAATAAAATTGATGAAGGTTCCAATATAATTATTGACCACAAGATTGGTGAAGAAGAACTTTACATAAAACCCGCCCCTCAGATCAAGGAAAAGTAAAATTTTTTACGAAATAAAAGCCATCCAAAACGGATGGTTTTTTTATAAAATAGTCTTTTTATAAAATTGTTATTAAAAAATTTTAAAGATAATCCTTTTGTAATATTTTTGCATTTATGTTAGAATTTATATCAAATAAAGGAAGTTACACTTTCTGCTTTAGGTCAAATGTCATTGTTGTCACCTTTAATTTTTTGATAATGATCACCGCTATTGGGGTAGATCATCACATATAACACCATGGTCATATTTCTTCAAATCTTTGATTTTAAATCAAAAAATTTTAATTAATTCAAGTCAATATCTTGGCACACTTGAGTCTAAGGATATTATGAAAAATATATAAAATGAAAGTTTTAAAATTTGGTGGAACATCGGTTGCAAATTCCAAAAGTATAAACAATGTTCTGAAAATTGTTCAAGAACAAAAAGGCACCTTCGCAGTTGTAGTATCTGCCCTCGGGGGAATTACCGACCTTCTAATGGAAATGCTCACTTTAGCTCAATCGGGTGATGTTAACTACAAAAAACATATCCGGCTAATTGAAAAAAGGCACTTAGAGATAATAAAAAACTGTATCCCGATTCTAAATCAAAGTTCCATCATAAGTTTTCTTAAAAAACACCTCAATGAGCTGGAAGCACTTTTAGACGCTATTCATCTTTTGGAGGAAGCAACTCCTAAAAATAATGCTGCTATTTCTGCCTACGGAGAATTACTTTCCAGTAATATCATTCAAGAAATATTTAGTTTCAACGGTATTGATTGTGTTCTGAAAGACAGTAGAGATCTCATCACAACATTGCATCATAATGGAAAAGAGGTTGTGGACCAATATTCTTCCTATAATAATATCAAAAAATATTTTAAAAATAACACATCTGATTTAGTACTCCTCCCCGGTTTCGTTGCCAGTAATGCTTCAGGTGAAACCACTACTTTGGGTAGAGGTGGATCTGACTACTCCGCTGCTTTAATTGCCAGTGCCACAGAATCGGAAGTATTGGAAATATGGACGGATGTTAGTGGAATGTTTACCGCACATCCAAAAATTGTCACACAAGCCAAACCTATAGAAAAGTTGACCTACTTCGAGGCTATGGAACTCTCCCATTTTGGAGCCAAAGTAATTTATCCTCCAACCCTACAACCCATAATTGAAAAGAAAATACCTATTCTAATTAAAAATACTTTTGCTCCTGAAGATACGGGTACATTAATAGACGATTCTAAGGTAGCTGAAAATGGAGAAATTGTAAAGGGGATCAGCCATATAGACAAGGTAGCACTCATCAATTTAGAGGGAAGTGGAATGATTGGAATTACAGGTTTTTCAAAAAGATTTTTTGAGGCCTTATCAGACGAAAATATCAATGTCATAATGATTACCCAAGCGTCTTCTGAGCATTCCATTTGTATAGGGGTGAAAGAAGAAGAGGCTCTTCGTGCTAAAAAAGTAATAGATGAAAAATTTTCTTTTGAAATTTCGATTAAAAAATTAGCCCCTGCTCTAATTGAAAAAAATATGGTGAATATTGCGGTAGTTGGAGAAAAGATGAAAGATCATCAAGGCATCAGTGGAAAGCTATTCAGCAGTCTTGGGGCAAATAATATCAATATAAGAGCTATTGCACAAGGAGCATCAGAAAGAAATATTTCCATAATCATAGATAAGAAAAATGTAACCAAAGCGATTAATACCCTCCATGAAAGTTTTTTTGAAGCACAAGTCAAAGAATTAAATCTATTTATAACTGGAGTAGGAAATGTTGGGAGCAAATTATTGGAACAGATTGAAAAGCAAATGGATTACTTAATTGAAAATTTAAGATTAAAAATCCTTGTAATTGCAATTTCAAATTCAAAAAAAATGTTACTTGACAAAGAAGGGCTTAATTTATCCAACTGGAAATCAAAACTTCAGAAAAGTGAAACCAGTGCCAATAGGGATTACTTTTTTGAACATGCCAAAAAACTCAATCTCCGTAACAGTATTTTTATTGACAATACTGCCAGTAATTTAATTGCAAAAGAATACGCTCAATATTTGAACAACAATATTGGAGTAGTTACTTGTAATAAAATCGCTGCTGCAGATGAGTTAAACAACTACCTAAACCTGAAAAAAATATCTAGAAAATTTGGTAGCCCATATCTGTTTGAAACAAATGTTGGTGCAGGTTTACCCATCATTGATACTCTCAATAATCTTATCGCCTCTGGTGATCAAATCATCAAAATTCAAGCGGTACTATCTGGCAGTCTTAATTTTGTATTCAACAATTTCAAAGCAGGTGTTTCATTTCACGATGTTGTATTGGAAGCACAACAACAAGGCTTTACTGAACCTGATCCAAAAATTGATTTAAGTGGGATTGATGTTGCACGTAAAATTTTGATCCTTGCTCGAGAAAGTGGAATAAATATTGAATTGGATGAGATTGAAAATGAATCCTTTTTACCAAAAGAGTGTTTGGATACCAAAGACGACAAATCATTTTTCGAATCATTGACCAAATACAATGATTATTTTGAAAATATATTAAAGAAAGCCGAGAAAGAGGGGGCAAAACTGAAATATGTTGCTCAGTTAGAAAATGGGAAAGCAAAAGTTGGAATCCAAATGATTAAGGAAGGTCATGATTTTTATAATTTAGAAGGAAGCGACAACATCATTCTTTTCTATACTAATCGCTACAAAAAGCAACCACTAATCGTCAAGGGTGCAGGAGCAGGAGCCGATGTAACCGCCTCTGGTATTTTTGCGGATATTATCAGAATTGGAAAGCAATAATATGAGTGAAATAAAAATTTTTTCACCAGCCAGTGTGGCCAATATGTCCTGTGGTTTTGATGTCTTGGGATTTTGCTTAGATACTGTAGGTGACGAAATGATCATTCGTAAAACTATATCTCCAGGATTAAAAATCACCAAAATTGAAGGTCAAAGACTACCCCTTGATATAAGAAAAAATGTGGCGGGTGTAGCAGCTTTGGCATTACTCAATGCACATAATTCAAAAGAGGGGTTTGAAATTGAAATTTATAAAAAAATCAAGGCAGGAAGTGGTATTGGAAGTAGTGCAGCCAGTTCAGCGGGTGCTGTTTTTGGAATAAACGAGTTATTAGGAAAACCATTTACGGCTCACGAGTTGATAACTTTTGCCATGGAGGGAGAAGTATTAGCAAGTGGATCACCTCATGCTGACAATGTATCTCCCGTTCTTATGGGTGGAATTACACTCGTTAGAAGTATTGAGCCCATTGATGTAATCAAACTACCTTGCCCAAATGAGTTGACTGCTGTGATCCTACACCCAAAGATTGAATTAAGAACCCTACACGCTAGAGAAATTATCAAGAAAAATGTAAGCCTGGAAAAAGCTATCCGACAATGGGGAAATCTCGGTGCACTAATATCTGCATTATTCACTGAGGATTACGATCTAATGTCAAGAAGTTTAAAAGATGAAATAATAGAACCCATGCGGTCGTTGCTAATTCCAGAGTTTGAAGTATTAAATAAGACTTCAATGGATGCAGGTGCTATAGGTTTTGGAATCTCTGGATCTGGCCCATCTGTATATGCATTAACTAAAGGAATCGACAGTGCTAATAAAGTTGCTAAGGCAATGGATAAATTTTATTCAACAATTGGGATAGATTTTAATATTCACATATCAACCATGAACAATCAAGGAATAAAAATCATTCAAAATTAATGAAGTACCATAGCCTAAATTACAATTCAAAAAGTACTCTTTTTAACGATGCTTTAATTAATGGTATAGCCCCTGATCGAGGGCTTTATTTCCCCGAAAAAATCCCTCAACTTCCACAGAGTTTTTTTGAGAATATTGAGAAACTGAGTATTCCAGAGATCGCCTATAAGGTAATCAAACCTTATGTGGGAAATCAAATTTTAAAAGATAAATTGATGGATATTGTTTCTGAGACTTTAGATTTTGATTTTCCCATTGTAAAAATTACTGATAATATTGCAGCCCTAGAATTATTTCAAGGCCCTACATTAGCTTTCAAAGACGTGGGTGCAAGATTCATGGCCCTTTCACTGGGACACCTCAATAAAGACAGTAATCAAAAAATTACCGTATTGGTCGCCACTTCTGGAGATACAGGAGGTGCAGTTGCAAATGGCTTTTTGGGAGTTAAGGGCGTAGATGTAGTCATTTTATATCCAAAAGGTAAAGTCAGTGAAATTCAGGAAAAACAGTTGACCACTCTTGGTCAAAATATTACTGCTTTGGAGGTAGAAGGTGTATTTGACGATTGTCAAGAAATGGTGAAAACCGCTTTTCTAGACAATAGTTTATCAAGTATAAACCTTACTTCGGCTAACTCAATTAATGTAGCAAGATGGTTGCCACAAATGTTCTACTATTTTATCGGCTACAAAAGGCTAAAGCATAAAAAGAAAAAATTAGTTTTCTCTGTTCCAAGCGGGAATTTTGGTAATATTTGTGCGGGTATCATGGGAAATCAAATGGGATTACCCATTGACCATTTTATTGCCAGTACTAATGTAAACGATTCTGTTCCAAGATATCTTGAAACTGGAGCATATGATCCTAAAACAACCTTACAAACCCTCTCCACCGCAATGGATGTAGGGAATCCTAGTAACTTCACCCGAATTCAAAAAATATTCAATAATGACATTGCAAAGATGAAGAAAATCCTATCAGGTTACAGATACACTGATAAGGAAACAAAGAGGGCATTAAAAGAAATTTATTATCTAAATGGTTATGTAGCAGACCCCCATGGTGCTGTAGGCTATTTGGGACTTAAGGAATTTATGTCTGATCAAAAGGATGATTTTTACGGTGTATTTTTAGAAACCGCTCACCCTGTTAAATTTTTGGATACGGTAAATAAAACACTAAAACTAGACGTTGAAATTCCTGAACGATTGAAAGCAACGCTTTCTAAGGAAAAAGTCAGTATTCCAATTAGAGACTATAGCGAATTGAGGGCTTACTTACTTAACTAAAGTTTCAATTTCAGGTAATACAAATTTTTTGAGTACACTTTCTTCTCGCATCAAAGCCTCAATCTCGCTCCATTCTCTTGGGGCATCTGCTGACAGATTAACTGGACCCTCTGAGGTAACCAAAATATCGTCCTCTATACGAATGCCTAAGTTCCACCATTTGGGATCACAAGGACTGCCTTGCGGAATATAAATTCCAGGCTCTATTGTAATAACCATATTAGGCGCTAAAAGTTTGTAATTACCAGGGTCGTGAACATCTAATCCGATATGATGAGAAAGACCGTGAGGGTAATATTTTTTTGCCTCTGAGGCTTCTTTTATAATCCCCAACTTCATCAATCCTTCGGCAATAATATCATAGGACAATAAATAAAGATGTCTAAAACTATTACCCACCTCAGCAGCTTTAATTGAAGCTTCTTGTGAGTCATATACAATTTGATACAATGCTCTTTGCTCGGAACTAAAAACCCCATTAGAGGGTACTGTACGTGTAACATCTGCTGTATAACCATAAAATTCAGCCCCTAGATCCATTAATACAAGTTGGTTATTAAGTTCCTGTTTTTCATTTTCGTTATAATGCAATACACAACCGTTCTCACCGCCACCAACAATGGACGGATAACCCTCATCTGCAGCACCGTATTTTCGGTAAACAAACTCGTGGATACCCTGAATTTCTCTTTCGCTCATTTGAGGGTGCATCGCTTTCATTACTTCAATTTGACCCACTACTGAAATGGCAATAGCTTTTTGGAGTAACTCAATCTCATTTTTTGTTTTTAACTCTCTCATATCTGCCATAATTGCAGGTAGTGTTTCTAAATCAAAATTATAATTCCGCATAGCATAGGCTGTTTTCTTTTTCGCCTCCCTGTAAAAATTATTTGCTGGCTCTTTGAGGAAATCTTGTATAATTTCATCATTTATCAGCAGACCATCCTCCTCAATTAACTGTTTTACCATTGTTCTGGATTCCTCAAGATTATTTTGATCTACATCCATAATTATTTGATAGGCCATGTGACGCTTGCGATTAAAATCATTTGGGAAATTAATGGCTTCTCTAAAAGCCGCTTTAAGTTCAAATAGATTGTTGGGATCATCAATTTTATAGTGGATTCCATCCTTTAACACATACATCGTTTGTTTCCGAATATCATTTTTAAACTCAAATAATAATACCCGATCAAAGCTACTTAGGTTGGTGATATCCTTTTTGAAATCCACGCGCTCGGTAACGCGTTCAAAATCTAGTTTTTTGACCTGATCCAATGCATATCTTTTACCATCCCACATTTCATTATATTCATCCCGCTCCTGCACATAAATTTTTTCATGGTAAATTCCTTCTCCATCGCTTTGGGCATCTTTATAAATCATCAATACTGAGTGAGGCTGGTGCCAACCTGTCAAATAAAAGAAATTGGGGTCTTGATGATAAACATAATCAACATCATTGGCGCGATTCTTTATCGGTGCACTGAATATAACTGCCACACTATTTTCAGGTAACTGTTCACGAAAGAGCTTTCTTTTATTTTTATAATGCTCTGGGGAAAGCTTTGAGGTTTGTCCAAAGCCAAAAAAGAAAAAAAGAAAAACTGTTAACACAGTTGGATTTATCATAACTAATGATTTAGAGTTGTTTTAAGCTAAAGATTAAATGTTCTTATAATCTAAAAGTAATATTTTTGTGTAAAATAATTTGATGAAATCTACCCCATTTTTTGATATTCACACCCAATTGAACGCTAAGATGTCCTATTTTGGTGGTTATCTAATGCCCATACATTACAGTGGTGTAAATCAAGAGCATTTAGCAGTTAGAAAAAAACTCGGTGTTTTTGATGTTTCTCATATGGGAGAATTTTGGGTGGAGGGTCCTAAGGCATTCGATCTTTTACAGTATGTATGCAGTAATGACCTCAGTAAGCTTAGTCCAGGAAAAGCCCAATACAACTATCTTCCAAATGATCTAGGAGGGGTAGTAGATGACCTTATTGTTTACCAACTCGATACTGAAGAATACCTGCTCGTGGTCAATGCATCCAATATCGAAAAAGACTGGA
>CEOK01169065.1_pt1 | contig 10584 bp, 11 predicted proteins | sample 427001 | NCBI WGS metagenome assembly CEOK01 (sample SAMEA2591108, study PRJEB7988) | marine metagenome | isolation source: saline water (ENVO:00002010), including | reverse complement strand
TGCGAAGCCTAGGGGCGTGCCAGCGCTGGAAGGAGATGTAATGGCTTGGTTCAGCGAGGGTACGACCAACATTAAAGGACCTTTTGGGTTTTCGGGTGGCTTCAAGAGTTGGTTTAATACCGCCCCAGAACGGGTCCCACTGGAGGCTTGGGTCAAAATATTTGTAGGAAACGTCAAGATTAAACTTCAATCTTACCAGCGCAATCCATATTCCAGCAGCGAGTCCACCTCGCGAAAGACGAGCAGCGAGCCCATATCGCTCGATAATGACAGCGAGCCCATCTCGCCTGACACAAACACCACACCAACCTCACCATGACCTCATCACACCCAGCTATTGACGTTGTTCAACTTGATCATGCCAAAGACCTACCCCTGCCTGCGTACGAAACGGCCGATGCAGCGGGTATGGATGTCCGTGCGGCACTTTCTGAGTCTGTAACCCTCGCTCCAGGAGAACGAAAAGCCATTCCCACGGGGCTCAAACTGGCAATTCCAAGTGGTTATGAGGTGCAAGTGCGCCCTCGTAGCGGATTGGCCATCAAAAAAGGGATTACGATGATTAATGCTCCAGGAACCGTAGACGCTGATTTTAGGGGGGAAGTACACGTGTTAATGGTAAACCATAGCGATGAACCCTTTGTGGTGGAGCATGGTGAGCGAATTGCCCAGTTGGTGGTCGCTCCGGTGGTTCAGGCGACCTGGAATGTAGTGGACGCCTTAGACGAAACCGTGCGAGGGGAGGGAGGATTTGGTAGCACAGGGGTGAAATAACCTCTGATAAATAATCAGTATGAGCCACCCGCTTCTACGAGTCACCCTCACGGCGTAATGCGTCCACTTGCGCTTGATACTCCTGTTCCGTTAGTAAACCTTGTTGCCACAAAAAGGCCAGTTCGTTGACTTGCTCAGTGGTGCCTGGCTGAGTCCCATCGGGTCGAGATTCCTTCGAAGAGGAGTGTCTAGCTTGCGCCTGCTCCCGGCGTCGCGTCATCTCTTCCGCCAAAGCGGTCATTGCCCAAAATCCACGCAGGATAATCGGCCCTGCTCCTGCATCTACGCGAATCATCTTCCATCCAAACCACCCGAGCCAAGAATCATCACGTTCCAGTGTAATGGGCTCTAGTCGATCCCATGGCAACATCCGTTGGGCTGCCTCCACTCCAACCTCAAGATGCTCCTCTGTAAGACGAATTTTATGAGACTTTCGGTGGGTCTCCAGTACCTTTAGATTCCAAATTCCAATGCCGGCCAATGGGACACTCAATGTGGCCAAAACATAAAAAATGAGCCATCGAATTTTCGACGGGGCTTTCTCTGTCGGAGTCTCTAAAAAAGGGTTCTTTTTTGTCATGTTTCTAAAAACCGCGAATTCGGCACGATTTTCAAGCCTGGATTGTGGGATTTCATTATTTTGAATCTGTACAAACTAGGCAGAATGACCCCAAAAACACCAACATTTCGGTTAGCTCCTTGGAAATGGATCACCATTATCTGGATGACCACCGTTCTTGTAGCCGGATTTGCGATCTCCATTCCACGTATTCCGATTCTTGAGGAATCTGCAAGAAATCTGTTTCTTCATGTCCCCATGTGGTTTACGATGATGACGATGTTTGCTGTGGGATTCTTTTTTAGCGTCAAATTCCTCATGAGTGAAAACCTGCGCGACGACCAAAAAGCGTCTGCGGCGACCATGGTGGGAATAGTCTTTGGTGTCTGTGGACTTCTCACAGGATCGCTTTGGGCACGTTTTACATGGGGTGCGTGGTGGATTCTTTCCGAGCCCAAAATGAATCTTGCCGCCATGAGTATGTTGTTGTTTGTAGCGTATTTCTTGCTACGTACCGCCTTTGATGATCCCAAAACAAGGGCTCGAATTAGTGCCATTTACAATGTATTTGCGGTGACTAGCGTCCCGTTTCTACTCTATGTGATCCCTCGACAATTACCTAGCCTTCATCCAGGGGCCGAAGGAAATCCAGCATTTAGTGAAATAACGGCTCCCGAGCTACGTTACATATTTTACCCAGCAATCATCGGATTTATTTTGGTCGCGATGTGGTTGTTTACGTTAACCTTACGTGTTCGTCGCGTGGCAGACGCACTCGATGTACACTCGGACAATGCACAAGCACATGATGAATAATAGTTCGATGCAACAGGTGGATACACTCACCGCTTCGTATGGTGACAAATGGGAGGGAGTAACCACCACAGCAGAGGACACGACCCTTGAAACTGAATCTGCTTTTGTTCAAATGATGAGTTCCAATGATTTATGGCCCGTAGTTCTAGGTGTAAGCCTCATTATTTGGTTTGTACTGCTGTTTTTTGTGCTTCGGTTGGAGCGTCGCTTGCAACAAGCTGAAGCCTCAACGCACGCTATGGGTGACTCCTCCACCAATTCAACCAACACTTCAACCCCTTCTGACTCTCCATCTTCATGAAAATCAAAGTTCTTCTTGGCGTTGCGGCGATCATCGTCTTCACCTCTTTAGTGTTCTATAATTTTGGGAACTCCATCTCGACCTATGTCGACTTCGAGGGTGCTCAAGGGATGAAAGGGGCCCATGTGGTAGGCACATGGGACGATACGCAAGAGGTTTATTTCAACCGTGAGACGATGCAATTTTCATTTTGGATGACCGATGAAACCGGCAACAAGCGCAAGATTCTCTATCCGCGCCCCAAGCCAAACAATTTTGAACAAGCCACACAGATTGTTGTCATTGGTGAGTACCGTGGCGATACGGACGTCTTTGTAGCGAACGATATGCTCATGAAGTGTCCGTCGAAATACAACGATCCAAATGCTTTTGAAATGCAGGAGGCGTCAAGTTGAACGAGTTTCTGAGTTGGTCTGAACTTGGATTTCTCGGCAAAGCACTGATCAACCTTGGGTTTGCATCAGCGTTGCTGGGGATGGTGACAGCGGCTTTCGCAAGCTTCCAACGTCCACCTTTGTCCAAACCAGTATGGACTGTCAGCACCAAGGCCTTCTGGGGTCTTCAGTTAGCCTCTGTGCTGGGTGCTTCCGCTGTGTTGTTGGTACTCATTGCCAACCACCAGTTCCAATACTACTATGTATGGAACTACACCTCTCTGGACCTCCCGATGGAGTACCTATTGTCTGCGTTTTATGGAGGACAAGAGGGGTCTTTCTTGTTGTGGATTTTGATGTCGTCCTTGCTAGGACTCGGACTCATGGCATGGACCCGCGCACCCTATCGCTGGCCGGTCATGTCGGTCATGGGATTCACCCAAGTCTTTTTGCTTTCCATGTTGCTTGGTTGGTCCTTTGGTGATGGTGTATTGTTGGGCGCATCACCATTCCGGACGCTCTTGGAAGAGATGCCAAACGCCCCTTTCTTGCAGGCAAATCCTGACTTTGTCCCAGCAGACGGTCGAGGGCTCAATGATCTACTCAAGAGCCCTTGGATGATGATCCACCCACCCGCCTTGTTTATTGGCTTTGCCATGATGACGGCGCCATTTGCGTTTGCCATCGCGTCACTTTGGACACGAACCTACCACGAATGGGTTCGTCCTGCATTACCCTGGACACTTTCTGCGAACGTATTCTTGCTCACCGCCATCTTTTTGGGGGGCTATTGGGCATATGAGACACTCTCTTTTGGTGGCTATTGGGCATGGGATCCTGTAGAGAATGCCTCCTTGGTTCCTTGGTTGATTGGCACCGCTGGGATTCACACCATGATTATCCAAAAAAAGAGCTCTAGAGCTCATAGTGCGAGCCTCTTTTTTGCCATTTTTGCATATGTCTTGATTATCTATGAGACATTTTTGACTCGTTCGGGCGTTCTAGCGAATGCTTCAGTCCATTCGTTTGTCGATTTAGGTCTCTACAACCAGCTTTTGGCCTTTATGATTGCCATTACGGCGCTAGGATTTGGCTTCTATTTCTGGCGTTATCGGGATTTACCCAAACCCAAAAAGGAAAGTAGCCTCTTGAGCAGGGAAGTGCTCACCTTTACAGGGTCAATGTTGCTGCTTGTGCTGGGTCTAGTCATTATCCTAGGGACAAGTTCACCCATCATTGGGCGCCTTTTCTACGATAATCCAACCCCACCAGACATCCAGTTTTATAATGACTGGAGTGGTCCGTTGGCCTTGGTTATGGGAGTACTCACCGTGATTGGTCAGATGGTGTTTTGGCAACGCCACTCTTGGGTGAGCCTTGGCACGGGCTTGTTACTCCCCACAATAGCCACGACCGTTATCACAGCCATCTCGGCGATCATGGGGCAGGTGAATGACCGATACTCTATCACCTTTTTCTGGGTTGGGTGGTTCACAGTGATTGGCAACGGGTGGGTCATGGGATCATTGTTGATCAAAAAACCTGCACTCATTGGGGGAACTGTTACACACATTGGATTTGGTGTGCTACTCATAGGAATATTGGCAAGCTCCAAATACAGCACGTTTATGGTGCCACCTGTGACCGAAAGTTTCAATGCCCGAGTGGCAGCAGGAGAGGCGTTTGATGAGGATGGTTTCCCGATTACCACACAAATTGAAAGCTTTGAATTGCAGCGTAATCAACCCAAAGTAATCGATCAGCAATATATGGTGACTTATGAAGGGTATGAGCTCAAAGACACCCCTCGACCGGGGACTCAGGTATACACCTTGACGTTTCAGCCGTTGGATGGTCGCGAGTCGTTCACCCTTTCACCAGAGGTCTATCCAATGAGTAGCACGGCAGAGACCGATCGTGTGGATTGGTCTGTCGATCCGGACATTCTAACGGGATGGATGAGTGATATCTATCTTTTTGTGGGTGGATCTGCATTGGTAGAGCGCCGCAACGAGCAAATTGCAGCTCAAGCGACGATGAATGAGGCTGCGATGTCGCGCACGGTAAGCGGTCAGGGCTCAGGGGCATCTTCAGCAGGGGCGCAGGCGGCATCTACAGACTCCATTGCAGTTGTGTCACTATTGCCCAACAATCCTGTGCAAGCAGGTCCCTATCAATTCACCTTCTCCGGATATGAGCCTGCTCAAGGAGATGAAGTCCCCGAGAATACTCAAGTTGCGATCCGTGCCAATATCCAAGTCACCCACATGCCAACAGGCAGGAGCTATGAAGTGGTGCCTCTATTTGCTGTGTTTATTGATGAAGGGGAAAACTTTACCTACTCTCCATCTCTTCGTATTAAGGAATGGGGACTAGATGTGCAGTTCTCTTCTATTGTTCCCAACGATGAATCCATTGAGATCACCGTCGCTGGATTGAATGAATTCATAGAAGAAGATTGGATCTATCTCACCGTTGAGAAAAAACCTTTTGTCTCGGCCGTCTGGTTGGGTACATTTTTACTTATGGGAGGATTTAGTATTTCCATATTCAGGCATTGGGCTCGTGACACCCAGGCCAAGAGGGCTAAAGAGACGTCTGACAGCTTACCTCAACCCTCGGTGACTTAGATGGGGATTTGGCGCCTTAGGGTTATGATTGCGGTAACTGGAGCGCTGATCACGGGTGCTCTAGCTCTGCCTGCTCAAGCTCAAGTGATCACGGCGCAGGACATGGCACCCGGCATAGCTCCGATCCAAGCCCAAGCTCAAGGCCTTGATAACCCATCACCTCGACAAGTATTTTTGCGATCTTTAGTCGTCCCTGGTTGGGGACATCTCTCCTTGGGGGATGCACACGCAAGCCGAGGTCGCACACATATGATCACCGATGTGGGACTTGTACTTGCGATGGTCATTGGCGAGCAGCGACAGGCCCGTCTATTGGACGATGGATTTGCTGTTGCCGAAACCTATGCGGGGATTTATTTGACAGATAAATCGCGGTCGTTACAGTTGGCTGTCAGTGATTATGACTCCTTCCAAGAGTATAACGAAACCATGTTGAGACTGCGTAATTGGAACCGACTCATTGTAGACACACCAGAAAATCACTGGACGTGGGCCTCAAGTGAGCGAAGGGTTGAGTACCAAGAACTCCGTGAACAAGCTGATCAAGCGGGTCGCGCCATGCCCATAGCCATTAGCTTGATGGTTGCCAACCGGGTGGTGAGTGCGCTGTCTGCTGCAAGACTTGCTCGTGAGGCGTCACCCAGTGTCTCACTCTCCCTGTCTCCGGTCTACATGCAAGGTGCATTCCAGGAAGGTGGACAAGTTCGGGCCACAGTCCGTTTTTAAGATACATCTCTAGACAAATAGCATTGAATACGCTTTGGACCATACAATACGACGGGACCGAATATAACGGTTGGCAACGCCAACCAGTTCAGGAAGGAGTCAAAACTATTGAAGGGACGCTGGAAGAGGTCGTTGGGATTATTTTGCAGCGAAAAGTAGAGATGATTGGGCAAGGCAGAACCGATGCGGGAGTGCATGCATTAGGGCAAACATCGCATTGTGCTCTTGAGCCTGAAACCAATGTGAAGCAACTCATGTACTCAGTGAACCAAATGTTGCCCGATGATATTCGAGTCGTCTCTGTGGAGCAGGTTGATCCAGATACCCATGCTCGATTTGACGCGACAACTCGCACCTATGAGTATCACATCACGACAGAACCCCATGTGATGAAGCAACGATTTGCGATGTTTGCCCCATGGCTTGATGAGCCTGCGATTCGCCGTTTGCAAAACATGGCAAAAGCGATTCAAAAGATGGAGGACTTTGCCAAGTTTGCCAAAATGGATGAGGATACAGGGACTCGTTGTGCGATCCTTCAATCAGAATGGCAATGGTCAGGCTCGGATGTGGTCTTTCGAGTGGAGGCCAACCGTTTTTTACGCCACATGGTGCGTAGATTGGTAGGGACGATGATTGACTTTGCCTCGCTTGATGATGGCGATCGACTCTTCAACTATTTTCTAGATCCGTCCAAGGCCTCGCCCAGTGATCTTGCCTCCATGCCAAAACATGCTACGACCGCAGAAGCCAAAGGGCTCGTTTTAACCCACGTCAAATACATTGCGTTGAAGAATCCTCACCCCAAATATTCAGTAGAAGGTCTAGTGTGAGGTTTAATGTGAGATTCACTGTGGGATAAGTGGCGAGATTCATAGTTGACACGTGTCACGCAAAGCACGTATATTTGATGTTCTTATTGATATTCCTCGGTAGCTCAGTGGTAGAGCAATCGGCTGTTAACCGATTGGTCGCTGGTTCGAATCCAGCCCGGGGAGCCACTCCTGAAAAGCCGCAGAGTTATTCATGCCACGCGGTGCCCCTTGGCTGCTTCTAGCATGATAAACCAATCAGGCAGTGAAATCTCAATCTGTGTAGCCTTTGTAGCAAGCTCGAGTCGTTCTTCTGAAGTGGTCCCAACGACAGGAGTAATCTGTGCAGGATGCTTCATAATCCATGTCAGCAGGAGTTGATCCTCCGTGGCTCTGTATTTATCACACAGTGGCTCAAGGGCTTTGCGAATGCGAGCTTGCACCTCCCCAGATTCTTTAAAAACATTCCCCAATGGACTCCAGGCCATGGCGCCAATGCCAGTAGCCACCATCATATCGAGCGTGCCGTCTGTCATTGGAGCGTCGTGAGTCAGGCTACATTCGAGCTGATTCCAGTCTAGGTCCACTTGAGTTTGAAGAAGCGCAAGTTGCGAAGGGGTAAAATTGGAGACACCAAAGTTGTGGATTTTGCCTTCATCCTTGAGCATCGCCACGATGTCACCCATCTCATGAGGATCCATCAAAGGACTTGGGCGGTGAATCAGCAATACATCTAGGTACTCTGTCTGGAGATGTCGCAGTGAAGCCTCCACACTTTGGCGAATATGTTCGGATGTGGTGTTATAGTGCTTGACCGTCAGCGGGCGTTCCTCGCAGGGATATTGAATGCCACACTTAGTGACAAATTGCACCGATGATCGATCTACGGACGCATGTGCAAAGGCCTTGCCAAATTCTGCCTCGGTGGTATACCCTCCATAGATGTCGGCGTGGTCAAATGTCGTAATACCCAATGAGGTGGCATGCTCGATGAGGGATTGCATCTGATCTGTGGAAAAACCCTTCCCCCATGCACCCCACGTCATCGTCCCTGAAATGATTCTCGAAAGTTGATTCATCAAGGTATATTAATGGTATATCAGGACGAATGCACATGCTTAACCAACAATCAAAATTTATGTCAAGACGTCATCATAACATCGTAGGATGCTTTACACTCTTACTCACTTTGTTACTCTTTGCACAGCCGCATCAAACGTTTGCCCAACATGGTACAACCCACACCAACAACTCGATTTCGAGCGAGATTTTGGGCCAAGAGGTGCCTTACAGTGTCTATTTACCACCAAGTTATCACACAAGTGAGCGCCCTTACCCAGTTCTTTATCTTCTGCATGGGGCGGATGGGAATTACCTTGATTGGGTCTATTTTGGGGACGTTCAACACATCGCAGATGAGGCGTTCAACGACCCATCCATTCCAGAGATGATTATCGTGATGCCAGATGGGTTTGTAGACATCTATTATCAGAATCAATACGACGGATCTCTGGATTACGAAGACTTTTTTGTGGAAGAATTTATCCCAGAAATCGAACAGACCTATCGAACGATGGCGCAGCAGGAGCCCCTTTATCCCGATGGTCAATACCGGTCCATCTCGGGACTCTCCATGGGTGGCTATGGTGCGATGTATTACACCCTGAAATATCCACAAATGTTTTCTAGTGCCTATTCCATGAGTGGTGCATTTTTGAGTCCAAATACACAGTTCCCATCGTCGTACAACGAGGACGATGTGAACGAGAGGTTTGAATCGATTGGGGGGCCTATGGTAAATGGGGTCTACCAGAATTTTGACCAAAACACCATTCAAACGCTTTCAGAGACGTTTCCAGAGGATCAAATCCCGATGTTGCCCGTGCTCTATATAGACTGTGGCGATGACGATTGGCTCTTACCCGATAATCTTGAAGTATTTGACATCATGAGGGATCGTGGATTCAATGTCGAGCTTCGAATCAACGATGGCGGCCACACCCAAGAGTATTGGAGAGCCGCCTTGCCAAAAGCGATCCGTGTGGCAGGGCATTCTTTTAGGGGGTGGTGAAGTCAGGCGTACTCCGACGGGGGCATGAGGTTTAAGGGAAGTATTGCACAGTTTGAGAAAACTCAGCCCTTGCTAGAGACTCAATGCACATGCACGACCCTGCGTCGATTCCTCCACTGAATGTAGTAGCGTCCAAAAAAGAACCACAGCCACACCATGATCCACCAGCCGATGAAGAACCAATCATTGCGTGGGGTATTATCAAGTCCTATACGGGGAAACACCAAAAACTCGACAAATAGGTCGAACAAAAGCAGCGCAAAAAACCCAAAAACCCAGCTCACAAGTAACCAAATATTGGCCAAGTGACGATAGGTAAGTAACCCAATTGCAGCGCTTACAGCCACAATAATAGAGCCACCTAAATACATCCAAAATCGAGATTCTGGTATAGTATCGGTAAGTTCCAACACGCTTACAAATGCAACAAGACAAGCAAGGCCAAAAACGCCAAAGCCTGTGTACCAGAGATAGGTTTTTAATGGTTTGTTCAATTCCATAACGATGAGTTCTTTGATATACATGATACGTCTAAGTGGCTATATTGTTTCATGCTTAGTTTTTGGGAAAAGACACAATTAACTCAGTTCGACCTCGTGGTTGTGGGTGGAGGATTGGTGGGCTTATCCACGGCCATTCACTACAGAAAAGCGAATCCTAAGGCCCGTATCGCACTTCTTGAAAGAGGCGTGTTACCGTCTGGTGCATCAACAAAAAATGCAGGTTTTCTGTGCTTTGGATCGATTGATGAACTGTCGGATCACCTTCACGACATGACCCAAGACGAGTTGCTTGCCCTTGTGGAGCGTCGATATCGTGGTGGACTCCGCCTTCGGGAGCTATTGGGCGACCAACGTATCGGATATGAACCGTGTGGTGGATTCGAGCTTCATTCCGACTCAGTCGATCATGATGTCATCGATGGCTTTAATGAGTTATTAAACCCTTTGTTTGGTGAGGATGTTTATGAAGATGTTACACAGGATGTGCCACAGAAAGGCTTTTCCACCGATTTAGTCTCCTCACTCATTTGCAATCACTTTGAGGGGGTTATCCATACGGGGAAAATGATTCGAGCCTACCAAGAATTAGCCTTAGAACATGGAGTCCATACATATACCCAAACGGAATGTCACCATTATGAAGAGAAAGCAGACACCATCGAGGTAGAAGTTACCCATCTTGGAGATTCGTTGATCCTGTCAACTCAAAAGCTTGCATTATGCACGAATGCATTTACAAGTCGGTGGCTTCCAGAGGAAGAAATTGCCCCGGGTCGTGGCCTCGTGTTTGTGACCAAACCGATTGAAGGGTTCGACTTGCAAGGGTGTTACCACTATAATGCGGGATACAATTATTTCAGGAGTGTGGAGGGTCGACTCCTTTTGGGTGGGGGACGGCACCTCGATAAAGGCACCGAAACCACTTTGGAGCCAGGAATTAATGAGGCTATTCTGGAGGCATTAACCGAGGATATGCACCAGCTTATTTGCCCAGGTCAAGGGCTAGAAATTGATCAAA
>CEOK01089228.1_pt1 | contig 10591 bp, 10 predicted proteins | sample 427001 | NCBI WGS metagenome assembly CEOK01 (sample SAMEA2591108, study PRJEB7988) | marine metagenome | isolation source: saline water (ENVO:00002010), including | reverse complement strand
TAAGGCAATGTATTAAGAGGCGGGTTACCTGCCTTTCTTACTTCCAAACCCTCCTTTTGTAAAACTTTAATAAAGCGGTCCATATTTATATTTTTAAAAAAAATTTTATTAAATTTTACCCTGTATGAATAATATGCTCCTCTATTAACGTATTTTTTTGTTATAGGAGGCTCTAAACCTCTTATATATTTTAATTGTTTGCTAATATAATTTAGTTTTTTATGTCTAAGTTTTATATATTTTTTTAGATTACCAATTTCAAAAAGTGCAGATGCAGCTGCCAAAGGATGTATCCTGTGTTTAAAACCTAGACCTGTTTCTATATATTTTTTATTTTTTTTAATTTTAAGTCCTTTTTGTAAACGCGATCCAAAATCTGTAATTAATAAACTTTTTTCAAATAGGTTTCTGTCATTAGTTACTAAAACACCGCCCTCTCCAACTGACAAAAGTTTGTTTCTGTCCATGCTAAATATATTTATATCCCCAAAAGTACCTACCTTTTTATTTTTATATTTAGATTCATGTGCGTGTGAACAGTCTTCTACAACTCTAAAATTGTTTTTTCTTTTTAAAGACATTATTTCATCCATTTCACATGGATGTCCTCCGAGATGGGTAACAATAACTAATTTGGTTTTTTTAGTTATTTTATTTTTTAAATCTTTAATATCTATATTTCCGACCTCATCACATCCACAAAATTTGATATTTTTAGTAAATTTCAATAAGGGTGTGCAAGTAGCATGAAATGTTAAGCTTGGAGCTATAACTTCGTCATTTGCTTTTATTTCTAATGCAGAAAATGCCGCGTGTAAGGCTGAAGTTCCAGAATTTGTAGATAAAGCATACTTCATGCCAATTAATTTTGCGAATGATTTCTCAAATTTTTCAACAACTAAGGGGAATCCTTTGTTGTTTAATTTATCATAAATAATAAAATTTTTTATAAATTTTATTTTTTTTATACTTGCTTTTGGTGGCCATGAAAAGTGTGGTGATTTAATAGAGATTACTTTTTTACCACCATAGATAGCTAATTTGTTTTTTTTGTTCTTCATCAGAGAATTATTAAATTGGCTTTATTTAAAAGTGAATTCAGAAAGTTTTATAAAGTTTTTTAAAAAAAATTTTTTTTCTTTCTTCTGTCATTTTTTCAAACCAGTTCGGAAAATACATGTCTGGTTTATTTCTATTAAATTTTCCATTATTAGTTTCGTGATAAATCACAAAATTGGATAATGGTAATAAAAGGTGGCACTCTCTGGCCTCCAATCTATCAAGAAAGTTATTTTTTCCATCCAAAACATACTTTTTAATAATTTTACCCGTTTTAGAAAAAATAATTACTGCAAGTTTTCCAATCAGAGTTTGATGAGTTTCTGAAGTCTTAAGATGAAAATGGGGCTTTGTGTAATTATTTTTGTAATCTATTATCAACATAGAATGATGGAGATCATTTATTGATTGGTGTAGACACAATCGAATAGTTGATCGATCTTTTTTGGTTAATTTAATCATATCTTTAATCATGATTTTGTCTATTTTACGTTTTTTTGATTTAATAAAGAAAGCTCTGGTTTTTCCTTTTTTATCCTCTAAAAAATACTTTTTATTTCTGGAAATAATATTTTTCATACTTTAGTCTTAAAATATATTTTTACAGTATGATTTAAAGCTTTATTTAAACTCATATAATTTATGTTTAAAGCTTTATTTAATTTTGTCATATTCATACTGGTATTTAATGGCCATTTTTCATAATTTTTATTTAAATCGTTAAACTTGCAAATTATTAAATTAACTTTTCTTTTTTGAAATTGAAAATATTCTTTATTTAGTTTTTTAAAAATTTCATATCTTGAATAACTTTTTGGTCCAGCAACATTAAATACGCCATTTGATTTCTTTTTTGAAATATTATAGACAACTTTGGCCGCATCTTTAAGATAAATTGGATTATAAATTTGATCTTTAGCACATAAAATTTCTTCGTTGTTTTCCAAAAAATTAACCCAATTTAGAAAAGAGTCTTTTTTATCTTTAAAACAATATGTTTTAGACAGTCTAAAAATTAGATAATTTTTAAAATTTTTAGTAATAATTTTTTCTACAGAATATTTTTGCTTTCCATACAAAGTTTTAGGATTTGGATTGCTTTTTTCAGAGTAATTTCCCTTTTTTCCTGAAAAAACCAAATCAGTAGATAAAAAAATTGGTTTAATATTAAACTTTTTAAATACTTTAATTATTTTTTTAATAGCCAAAACATTTAATTTATTGGAATATTTTTTGTTTTGAAAACAAGTGTTTGGATTTTTTTCTGCAAATAATAATATCCCTTCGCTTATGCCATCAAATTTATTAATTATATTCTCAATTTTATCTGAAATTGCGTTAAACTTTATACCTTTATTTATAGGATTTTTGTAATAAGTGCATATTATTTTTTTTGGATTATAAAACTTTATTAATTCTTTTCCAAAAGAACCTGAGGCACCAATTACTAAGGTTTTTTTCATCATAACAAATTACAAACTTATTGTGGAGCTAAAATATCCGAATGGTTTTAATTTAATTTTATAATTATTTAATATTGTTTTCTTAAGATCTTTTTTGAGTAATTTATTTTTTTTTATAAATTTGCTATTGGTTTTTTTACCATGAATTTTATTCTGTAAGAATAACATTTCCTTTACAGCACAATTGATTTCTTCACTTGTATTGTCTATATCTTTAATTGAATTTTTTTCTAATTGATAATTTGTACACATATATCCTAATGGAAAGGAAAAGCTTTCTTTAAAGGGAATATATTTTTTTTTTTTGATGTTAAATAATCTTTTTGGCAAAAAAACACTTTTTTCATCCAACATGAAATAATCAAAATGCGGAAGGTAGTTTGTTAAAACTACCGGTTTACCAAAAAAAGTAGGTAAAGACCAATACCCTGAAGAAGTGCCAATACAAAATTCATTTTTAGCTGCAAGATATACATCCATAAAATCACTTTTTTGTTCAGTAAATGGATAGTCTATCAAACCATTTATTTTGGGTAGTTTTGTCATACTTTTATCTCCGACCCTTATTACGTAGCCACCAGTTTTAACAATTGTATCTATTGCTTTAATGTAAGTTTTTGGAGATGAGTTGAATAATGAATTTCCTTTTCCTTCTCTTACATGCAAAGTTACGAACCATTTTGATTTAGGAACTCCTAATTTTTTTAGAATTTTACTTCCTTTAATTTGATCCTCTTTGCTCAATGAAAAAAGATTTTTTTTTAAATTATTTTTTTTATAAGAAAGACTTTGTCTAATAAAATTTACAGTTGCAAACCACGGATAATGTATTCCTTTAAAGGGTAATGTAAATTCAAGTGGTACTTTTTTTAACTCATAAAGAAAATTTATTTTTTCGTAAAAATAATCAGACTTTATAACATTTAGATTTTTTAAGAAATATTTGGCAAGACTAGGGTTTGTAAATTTAGATTTAGAGTTCATTAAGAGATTTGATTTAGATTTATTTTTGAGGATAAGCTTTTTATAAATTAAATAATAAAATAAAGGATTATGATTTCCTAGACTACCTAAAAGTTGTTGGTAGGGGATAAAGTCTTCATTTAAATTTTTTAAAAGATTTTTATTTAACCAACTGTTCTTCTTTTTTTCGTATTTTTCGAATAATTTAAAACCATCATTTGGATTTTTACTATAATTTTGCAAAATAATACTATGATTAAAATTAAAAAAAGGATTATTTTTATATAATTTAAAATAATCTTTAGATAGAGTTAATGTTTTTTCAATACTATCTGCATTTCTAAAGTTTTTTCTATTACTATTAACTCTATCAATTACTTTATCAATATCATTCGAAAAAAGTTTGTTGTAAAGAATTTTTGAAATAGACTTTAATTTTCTCTTCATTTTAATTTTTCCTGAAAATATATTCAATTGTTTGAATATCTTTGAGACTTTCTTCGCCATTACTTAAAACATTAATTTTGTTTTTTTTAATATAGTTAACGAAGTTTTTAGATTGGTTTAAAAAGGAAGATTTTTTAAAATTTTTAATATTAATTTTTTCTTTTTGTTTTTTCGTAATTATTTGTGAATTACTTCTTGTGTTGAAGGGATTCTGAAGTTTAATTTTGATGTATCCTTTTTTAAATTTTAATTTTATAAATTCTTCCCATGTTTGATCTAATAAAAACTTATTTTTAAGCTCTATTTTTATTTTTTTTCTATTTTCAAAAAAAACAGATCCTTCACCAAGTTTATTTAATAATATTTTTTTGGTTCTTATTGGTCCAAATATATATCTAATCAAATTGATACTGTGGCAATGAACATTTAGGTATCTTTCAAAAATTTTTTTTTTACTTAAATGCTTTAAATTTAATGAATATTTTTTTCGTCTTTCTTTGTCTTTGTGATTTATGAAGTTTTTGGTAATTGGTTGAGGTCTTCCAATATAGGACTTGTAATAAGCAGAAATTAATGGTCCAAAATTTTTTCTTACAATTTTATTCTTTAAGTAATTTACAGCATCATCACTTCTTTTCATATAAGCAATAACATATTTTGTTTTATTTTTTTTTTGTATTTTTACCAATTCCTTTGCTTGTTTTAGATTTAGAGCCATTGGTTTTTCAACTAAAAGATTAACTTTTAATTTTAAAATTTCTTTAGATACACTAAAAGTATTAGGTCTTTGTACTACTAAAACAATTGCATTTAATTTTTCATTTTTAATCATTTTACCAACATTGGTGTAAGTATTAAGAACTCGATATTTTGATGAAACTGAAGATAACAAATGCTTATTATGATCACAAAAAGCTGTGATTCTTGTATTCCTATTTTTGCTAAAACATGGAATATGTATTGTTTGAGACAGAGGTCCTAATCCAACTATACCTAAATTAATTTTATTCATTGTATCAGTTGAGAATATTTTTTGAGATAATCGGTTCCTATTCTAAATGAAGAGGATTTAATATAATTAAATTTAAATATATCCCAAAATTTTCTTTGCAAATCTAAACCTTCCTGATCATCTTTCCAATCACCATTAATACGTTTGTAGTTTTCTATTACCGCCTCACTTATTTCTTGTGGAGTGTTTTCGATCAAATCAATTTCCATTTCCCTAAGTTTTTCTCCTCTGAAACTTTCCTCAAAATTTAATTCCAATATCTCTGTAATACTAAGAAACCTGTTCTTTTTTTTAGAAAAAAATTTTTTTGGTATAACTAAAGAATTTGAATTAAAACATGAAAAATTTAAAGCAGGCCAATTAACATAAACAATAGGTCTATTAAATACTTCGGGTATTACCGAGATGCCTGACTCTGAATAAACGGCCATTAAGCACTTGCTGCCAAGATATATATCTAAAAAATCAGATTGAGATGATGAGTTAGCATAATCTATTATTTTGGGATTTTGTGATGGAATTTTTTTTTCTACTTTTGATCCCATCCTTAAACAATGATGACCTTTATCTGAAAGTTTGTTTATTACATTTAAATAATTGTCAATATTTGAGTCTCTAAAGTCATGGTAACTCCAATCTTTTGTATTATCATAATCTTTAAGATAAGATTTATCTCTTGCATGAAAACATATATAACTAAATTCTTTTGTACCAACACTATGTAAATATTCTCTGCCTTTAGTAATTTCATTTTCACTGAATTTTAATAAATCTTTTTTCATATTAGAAATTTTTACTAAATATTTTTTGAAATTAATTACATCTTTCTGTTTTTTTTTGGATAGGTATAAATTATGAAAAAATTCGTTGTATTGTATTATTTTAATTTTATTATGACCCGGAAAGTACTTACTTAAAAAAAAATAATTTTTCCAAATCTTTGAAAATGGTAAAAGGTTAATTTTTTTACTCCACAATTTAAGCCATGTCTTATTATGTTTATATTTATCTTCAATAAAAAAAAAATTTATAAAACCTTTATCAAAATTTATTTGTTCATTAACTCTAAAATACCAATATAATGGATAAATATTTCCTATTCGCGAAAAATTTACCGGTAAGAATTTAATGCCTTTAAAATTTTGAACAATTCTTGTTAATATAATTAATATTATTGATGACGGTAGAAATATTAAAAATTCGAATAAAAACAATTTTTTTTGGTAAATTATATTAATTATTTTTTTTAAAATTGATTTCTTCACGAAAAAATTAAAAAGGAAGTAAAAATTTTCCCTTATTTTTTAAGAATGCCTGGTGTTTTTTAACTATATATTTTTTTTTATTCCAGGCTAATAAAATAATATTTTTGACTTTTTTATCATAAATATAATTTGTAGGAAAAACTGGAATTTTATGATTGGGTGAAAACTTAAAATGTTTAATTTTATTATCATCAACAATAAAGTCTAAATATTTGTTAAGTTCGAATTGATGTAGAAGAAGTGTGCAGCTGTGAGAGGCACCATAGCCTATTATTTTTTCCCCATTTTTTTTTAATATATTTAGTCGAGTGTGTAATTTCTTTTTAAAAAAACTAATTCTTTTTGAAAAATTTTTATAAAATTCATTCTTATAAATTCCTTTTTTAGTTTCACTTAATAAGATTTTTTTTTCAGTTATGCTAAATTTATTATTAGTTGTACTTTTTATTTTAGAAACTATTAATAATGAACCACTTTTAGGATCAGTTACCTTTGCTTTTATTATTTGAAAACCAACACTTCTTAATAGATACTTCATGCTTTTAAGTGAAAAGTAAGAAAAATGCTCGTGATAAAAATAGTCAAACATATTATTTTCCATTTGTTTAGGGTGGTATCCAGTTTCGATAACTAAAATTCCATCATAAGAAATTATTTTTTTTATATTTTTTAAAAATTCTTTTATATTTTTAATGTTAGCAAAAGTATAAGTTGTAATAATCATTTTAGGCTTACCAAATTTTTTTAAAAAAAAATTAATAATTTTATGATCAAAAAAACTATTAATAGTTTTAAGACCTTTTGTATTCGCGTACTTGGATATAGAAATTGATGGCTCTATACCAATAGGTTGCATTTTGTTTTGTTTTAAAACTGACAATATTGTTCCGTCGTTACTACCAATGTCTAGGCATAAACTTTTTCTTTTTAATTTATTTTCTTTTATAATTTTTCTAATCTCATATTCAAAATGTCGTTTTAAGTCTTTTGTAACTTGTGTTTTGTATGAAAAATTATGTTTATAATTTTCATTTTGATCTACATAATGCTTTAAAAATAAATGAGAACATTTATTACATAACAAAGGATTTATGGGTAACAACTTGTCAATTTTATTTCGATTTTTATTTTTACTAAAGTTATCAGCTAAAGGAATACTCTTTAGTTTAAAAGTAGGATAAATTTTTTTACCACCACACACTGGACATTTTGTAATTTTTTTAAGATTATACATCACCTATTTAAAAAAAATAAATTCAAAGTCTCCATTAAAATCTGCTTTTTTAAATATCCATTTCCAATCGGTTACAGGTAAAAAGGTTTTGCAAGTTAATGCCCAGCACTGAAGATTAAATAGTTCTTGATCATTTTGATAACTTTCAGTCATCAAATAACTTTTTTTACCTACTCTTTGCATTTCCTTTAGCATAAAGTAAACTTCATCAAGTTTTAAATTGTGAATTACACCAAGAGATATAACCAAATTAAAGTGGTTTTTTTTAAATGGATATTTTTTTTGAGCTTTGTGATTGAACAAAAATTTTTTTACTGATCTATGTGAATTGTTTAAAGCGTAATTTGAAAAATCAAATCCAGTTATTGTAAGTTTGGGTAAAATCTTTTTCATTTCATGAAGCAAGTAACCTTTTCCACATCCAACATCTAAAACTTTAGAAGTGTTATTAAGTTTATAAATTGAAATTAATTTCTTTGCTACTCCACTCCATCTTCCAGGGATAAACTTATATCCGCCATAACCATATTTTCTATTTCCATCCCAATAGTTTTTTGAGTATTTTTTTGCAATAGACATGCACTTTACTTTATTGTTTTTCATTCGCTCAATATAATTTCTTTTAGTGCTTTGATGTAAAGTTGTTACGATTTTTTTTTGTTTACCCATATAATTAAGATAAGTTTTTTTTAATTCTCCACAAAACGTTAATATTTTTTATATCCTTAAGTTTTGAAACTGTGATTTTTTCTACTGCAAAACTTATAAACTTTTTGTTCTTTAGTATTTTTTTTAGAACAATGTTGCGATTTTTATAATCTTGTGGAAGCTGAAAAATACTATAAGCAACTATTCCATCAATATTTTTCATCTTTTTTATTAGGTCATTCAGCATCAAGAATGAATTTTCCATTTTATATTCGCTTACACTTAATAAGTACTCAAAAGAATTGTTGTAGCAGAAATCCTTTATAACTATGTTTTGTACATGCTGTGGGGCTCTTTCGCCCATAAAAGGTCTGCTAAATATATACCCTCTAATTTTCTTCATTTATTTGTTATTTTGAATTTGGAAGCTTATATTTTGTGCCAATGTCTGTGATCTTTTTCAAAGTAATTGGCTGAAAAAATTCACCTATTTTCTTATCTCCATAAGGACTGAAAATACTTTTAAATCTACAATTTAATGACCATCTTGTATCTTTTTCAATATTTACTCTATTACCGTGTGGCAAAGACTGGTTAAATAAAAGAATTTGTCCAGATTTTATATTTATCCATTCAAGTTTATTTTTGATGCTCCTGTAAATTGTTTCAGTATCTTTGCTAAATAATTTTTTAAAGTTTTTTTCAAAATTATTATAATGTTTTGGTGGAAGAAGAAACATGCTTTTAGTTTTGTAACAATTTACAAGCGGTAACCAAACAACTATTTCGAATGGTGAGTCACCTGACCAGACATCTGAATGAACTGGTAAAAGCGATGAATCGTCATTTGGTAGTTGTAAACTTAAATTTATTGAATTCTGCATGGCCAATTCATTTCCAACCAAATCGTTAAGATAGGGCTTGGCTAAAAGATAAAAATTTTTTTTAAATTCTGTGCTTTTATTAATTTTATTGATTATCTTTAATCTTAAAGAATTTAAAGTTTTAATTTCCACAAATTTATGGATGTTATTTAAAAAATAATTTCGATTGTAATTTTTTTTAATTTTAAGTTCTTTCTTTAAAATTTTCATAATAGTATTTTGAATACTTATGATATGTTTATTAGAAATATTTCTAATAACATAACCTTTTTTCTCAAACTCTTTTGATATTTTAATTTCTGATTTACTTAAGAAATTAGGCATTGTTTTTCATCATTATTTTTAAAAGGTTTGTTTTGGAAAGGTTATTGTATTTGAGAAGTTGATCCTGTGTGCCATACTTATCTACAAATTTATCTTCTAAACCTATTCGGGAAATTTTATGAAGATTTTCTGGGCAATAATCACTGACAAGTTCTAAAATACTACTTCCAAATCCACCAGCCAAAATATTTTCCTCTACAGTTACAATTTTTTTTACTTTTGAAACTAACTTTAATAAAATGCCTTTATCTAAAGGTTTAATTGTATTTAAATGTAAAACCCCACATTTGATGTTCCTTTTTTTACTAATTTCAAGAGCTGCTTCAATAGCAATTTGAGTTGTAATACCCGTGCTAATGAATAAATGTTCTTTGGGCACAATTTTTAAAATACCTTTGCCAATTTTAATCTTTTCATTATTTTTGGTGATAATTTTATCTCCTCCTTTAGCAAGTCTTATATATAAAGGTTTTTTATAATTTAACGTTTGTCTCATCAATGTTTGCATTTCAACTGCATCACAAGGGGATATTATTGACATATTTGGTAGAGTTCTCATTATTGATATATCTTCGATTGCTTGATGTGTTGGGCCCAGTGGTGCATAAACCAATCCACCACCATTACCTATTAATCTTACTGGAAGATTGTGTAAACACAAATCAACTGCGATTTGTTCAAAACATCTTCTTGTAATGAAAGTGGCGATAGTGTTAACGTAAGGTATAAAACCCTCAAGAGCTAAACCTGCTGAAACTCCAATTATTCCCTGTTCACAAACTCCCTCCATAAAAAACCTCTCTGGAATTTTCTTTTTGAACTGATCTAAAACACCTGGTCCTAAATCTGATCCTAAAAAAATAACTTTTTTATTTTTTTTTGCTAGCTCATATACAGTTTCCAAACACATTTTTCTCATATTATTTAAGACATTCCCTCATGTTTTTTATTTCATCTTTTGAAAAACTATTTTTGTGATGCCATTTTGGATTATTTTCTGCAAAATAAAAACCTTTACCTTTTACAGTATGACAAATAGTAATTGATGGTTTTTTCGATTTCGAATATTTAAATTTTTTTAAGTTTTTATAAAGTTTATTTACATCGTGACCATTAACTTCAGAAACTTCAAAACCAAAACTTTGCCATTTCTCTTTTAAAGGCTCTAAATCAAGAACCTCTTTAACGTATCCATATGACTGTATTTTGTTATAATCAATTATAACTTTTAAGTTTGAAAGTTTGTGTTTTGCTGCAATTAAAGCTGACTCCCATACCGAGCCTTCATTTAT
>CEOK01006106.1_pt1 | contig 10591 bp, 14 predicted proteins | sample 427001 | NCBI WGS metagenome assembly CEOK01 (sample SAMEA2591108, study PRJEB7988) | marine metagenome | isolation source: saline water (ENVO:00002010), including | reverse complement strand
TGTAAAAGCTGGTTTACATTATTATTCCGATGGTGAATTTGGGAGAAAGTTGGCAAATATTATAACTTAACAACAAGTACTGGTTTTCTTTACCATTCCCATACTTACCTTTACCTGTTGCAGTTTTTCTTCAAAGTCTGGTTTGCCGGTAATTACTTTACGGCATTGGGCATCCGTTAGTACTGGAACTACTACGCAATCGCAAATACCTGTCCAGTTAAACGCCCATTTATACAAATCAGCTTCACTTTTCGCCGCAGCAATCGCCATGCCACTTCCTTCACCGATAAGATGCCAGCGTCCTAGCGGTCTGCAAGCACCCGCATCTCCCTCATCTTGTTCTTTGGTAAGTCCGGCGAATTGTTTATATCCTTCTACTTTTTTACTTTCGTGAAACTTGTATGTAATTTGATAAAGGGTTTCTCCTTCCAGGGGTTCATCACCTACATGATCATAACTTACCATATATTCGGGGTCTTCACCCAACACAATTTTTCTCGCAACATTATCATCACAAATAGGTTTTACGTCAATGGTAGCCATGGGTACCCAGTTGTATGCCCAATTAGCCACATCAGTGTAGTTTTCAGCGCGGCAAATGCAGGTTCCCGAAGCATTACCTACTTCGCCCCATCGTCCGAGAATCTCTACCCCAGCAGCATCACGCTTGTCGTCTTCAGGAGTCATGGATCCAAAATAAGTCATACAAGGTACACGAGCATTATCCATAATTTTCCACGACAACAAAAACAGAGTCATTATAGCATAGTAAGATAGTTTGTATTTAAATGCATATAAAATATATATTTAAATCTATAAAATGTGTATATGGATTCAGATAGCGAGCACTGGCAATTTTATTTAATTAACAATGGTCCTTATACGTATGCAGGTGTATCCCCGGATCCAGTAAAACGTTTAAGAAAACACAATGGCGAGATATCTGGCGGTGCCAAATATACTGCTAGTAAAGGACCTGGATGGAAACATATATGTTTAGTAAAAGGGTTTCCTACTAAAATAGAAGCGTTGCAGTTTGAATGGGCAGTAAAACACGAAGCACCTAGGAATGTAGGAGGTATTGATGCAAGAATTCGCAAAATGTGTAAAGTATTATGTAAGGAAAAATGGACATCTAAATCACCATTAGCAGAAACGATACCATTGGAAATAGAATGGATGTATAATGTATCAAATCAATATGATATACAATTACCGAATTATGTAATTGAAAAATAAAATAATATAATCTATTTATAAATGGCATTGCCTAATTTATCAGAAAACCCTTTACTATCGACATCTACATACAGATCACATCATCGATTAGATAGTTCATTATTAAATCCTAGAAGAACAAATTGGGCATCTATTTTACAAAATGCTCCGGTAGATGAAGTAGAATCTGTAGATAGAACCGAAGATTACAGTGATGATGAAACAGTTGATAGTTCAAAAACGTATTATAAAAAGTTATTAAATTTCAAGAATAAGACGATTATAAAGAAGGAAAGTAACAATGATGCGTTACGTATGTTATTTAAAGGTGTAGTAGAACATCAAGAGCGATGTCAGGTGTTGGAAACAAGTGTAAAGAATATTCAGCAAAATGAAATAGAGTTGCATGAAAGTTATATAGAAGAGTTAGAAGGAAAGGTAGAGAGTTTAAAGAAAAAATATCAAAAGGAAAAATTAGATAATGAAATTAATAATACTAAGATGGATCAACTTGTAAATGATAATGGAATTATAAAAAAACAAATGCAGTGTGTGGTATGTCATAGTGCAGAACGTAATGTAGTATTTTTACCCTGTAAGCATTTTGCTTGTTGTAATTTATGTGCTAACACATTATATAGTAATACTTGTCCTACGTGTCGCGGTGCAATCGAAGAAAAGCAAATAGTATATTTAAGTTAATGAATTTGTTTATAAGGATGTCTTTGTGCATTTTTTTTTCTAGTATAATTTTGTTTGTATTTCGATTTTCGTGTTATAGGTTTTCCAAAATACTGAATAAAATATTTTAATTCGTTTAATATTTTTATGGATATTTTTTTTTCTTTGGATAAATCCATATGTTTTTTCTTGTCTTTAAAATCTAGATAAACACTTTGGTCGCTATTTTGTAAATAACTTATATACATATTTGATAATTGAAATTCTTCTTTAAATTTTTCAAACATATATGTAGGTTCGTAGTAATGTTCATATTCATTTAAATGTAAGTAATATACATTAGGATTTAACATATAGGGGTGATATTGATCATCTAAAAAGCATATTTGTGCATTTTTAGTTACGTTAGTGCATTTAAAAAAATCACCAATAGTTTTGTTATGTGTAGTTCTATTTTTTTCAACTTGTATATTGTTGGCTTTATAGGCATGAATGACTTTATCGAATAGAGGATAGTTTAGTTTATATTCAAAATATTGTTTGATAAATAGTGCCCATTCTTTAGGTCCTTGATTATTTGTATAAATATAAATGTTATTACAAATACCTTGTTGTTTTTTTTTTTTAAGATATTGCAGTATAGTAATGATATTAGGACGTTGATATAAAGGAAACATATCCATAAATATATTAAATTCTTGCGGGTTAATTTTTCTGTGTATATGACTTTCTAGTATATGTATAAAAACACCTAATTGTACAAAACAACCTAATGTTTCATCCATATCGAATACAATAATTTTTTTTGGAGTAGTTGGGGTATTAGCATACATATAAGATATGTATATAAAACATATAAAAATAATTATAACTACTATTAATAAAATCTTGTTCATTTATTATAAGATTAAGTAATTTTCTTATTTTTTACACATTCCATTAGTTGTAATAATATACATTCTTGTTGTGATAATTTTTGAAATATTAAATGTTCATCAAATTTAAGCAAATGAAACTGTCCATAACGATTTTTGCAACGAATTTGTATTCCTTCTTCCGTAATTAATATATCGCATATAAATGATCCATTTGTTAAATAAACATTCTCGCTATCATTTAAATTGATCCAGCGAATATAGGCTCCTATCTCTAAATCAGGTAGTTCCATCGTATAACGATACTGTTTTAATTTTTTTAAAATATCATTGCTTTCTTTTTTAGATAATTTAAGTTCATTTATAAGATTTTCTTTTCGCAAATTTATATCTTTCATAGACGTATGAAGAATCGTATTTTCTTCTTCATTTGTTACTATATCTAATAATTTTTGATAATCTTCGTCATCCATACTATATATTCTAGTCTTGTTTTTATTACTAAAATTGAAATCTTATTAAAAGAAAGACAAAATACTAACTAGACATGAACGAGTTAGACAATCTTCTTTACGCTAAAATATGTTGTTATTTTCCTTTACTTAGTTGCAAAAGCACTGATATTACAAATTTAATGAGCACAAATAGTACAGTAAGAGAAATGATTAAGAAAAATGTAAAGATTGAAAAACACAGAGTAGTTACATTTACTAGACGAAAATGTAAAATAGAATGGATCTCAGATAGGATATGTTTGACATGCCATAGAATAAAAGAAGATGATTTTAATGAATTGGTGTATATCAGAAATGCCTTTTCCAATGTACATGCAAAGCGTGTCAGAAAGAAATGCTATAGTTCTATATTTATCCATCGTAATACACAGCAAGAACTAGAAACATTTCTAGTCAAATTAGGAAGAGTAACAAAAAATGTGGTAATTTCTAGAAATTATTGTTGTGAAGGCAAGGGTGTAGAAATAGAATTATCCTGATAAATTGAAAGTAAAAATTTAGAATAATATAAAGTAAAATGACCTCTCTTACTTATATCGACCTGTTTTGTGGAATTGGTGGATTTCATCAAGCACTTAACGATTTGGGTGCAGAATGTATATTGGCGTGTGATATTGATAAGAATTGTCGTATAAACTATGAACAGAATTATGGTATTAAACCATTAAATGATATTAAAGATATTGATGAACATAGTTTGCCGGATTTTGACGTATTGTGTGGAGGATTTCCTTGTCAACCCTTTAGTAATGGTGGAAAGAAAAAGACGTTTCAAGATAAACGAGGAGGATTGTTTGATGAAATTATGCGTATCGTAAAGGTAAAGCAACCCAAGTTTATGTTTCTAGAAAACGTAAAGCATATTCTTAAAGTAAGTGAAGGAGAAGTATTAAAATACATAGAAGAACAAATTGATTTACATGGATATGTACTACAACGATTTCAAATGTCTCCTCACGATTATGGAGTTCCTCAACAAAGAGAACGTATTTATTTTGTCTGTGTAAGAAAGGATTTATACACAGGTACTCCAATAACGCTAAAGGCGGAGGACAACGTTACGATAGATGTTAGTACTATTATAGAGAAACGAGAGGATGTAGATAATCAATATTATTTAAAAGGCGATATATTAGAAGTATTGGAAGCGTGGGATGAAATGATTCAAATCTTTGAAGAAGGTGAAACCATATCACCAACGATATTAATTCATGATGCTTATCGAATTTATACGGATGAGGAGTTTAATAATTTAGCACAATGGCGTAAAGACTATATGAAAAAAAATAAAAGATTGATTGAAAAATATCATGATGCATTTGCAGAATGGTACACAAAACATAAGGATATACTATCAAAGCGTGAAATATATGGAAAACTAGAATGGCAAGTAGGAAAAGTAAAGGCAAATGATAGTATATTTAATTATTTCATTCAAGTTCGTCAATCGGGGATACGTGTAAAAAAAGCGCATTATTTCCCTACTTTGGTTGCTATTAGTCAAATACCGATATATGGTAAAGAAAAAAGATATATTACACCTAGAGAGTGTGCCCGTCTTCAATCTTTTCCAGATACTTATCAAATAGATGAAAATGATAAGCATAGTTACAAGCAATTTGGTAACAGTGTAAATGTTAAGAATGTAAAAACTGTAATAGAAAGTACATTAAATCATTATAGTATATAAATAAAGAGATTCTGAAGTTATATATTATGACAGATAGTCAACCTAGACCTTGTTGGAATCAGTATTTTAAATCGATTGTACAGGTTACTTCAACGCGTTCGCCGTGTAATCGTTTAAAGGTAGGTTGTTTATTAGTAAAGGATAATCGTATCGTTTCACAAGGGTATAATGGTTTTTTACCGGGATGTCCGCATACATCTATAGTTAGAGATAATCATGAAATAGGTACAATTCATGCGGAACAAAATGCCATAGTAGATTGTGCAAAACGAGGAGTAAGTTCAGATCATACCGTGGCGTATATCACTCATTATCCTTGTTTTAATTGTATGAAATTGTTGTGTGGAAGTGGTATAAATAAAATAATGTATATAGATGATTATCATAATGATCCAGCTGTAGAAGAATTAAGTAGAATTACGGGGGTTGAGGTAATGAGAATATAATATTGGTAATATATATTATGGTAAAACGACAATCAAGAAAGTTTAGAAAAAATAAAAATAGATATACAAGAAAACAAAAAGGAGGTGATTTAACCATGATAACACCATTTTTAGCTGTTGTAGCAGTATGTGCCGCCGTTTCTAGTACACAAGGAATAGATATGAATGCTATCGCAAAAGAAGGCGGTCAATTAGCGAGTGGTGTAAAAACTCAATTTAATAAAGCATCCGCAAAAGCAAAAGCTGCTAGCGCAAAAGCGACAACAGAAATGAAGAAGCAACAAGCAACTCTTCAACATGAAGCAAAAAAAGCTCAAGATAATGTTAATACGGCAGGTGCAAAAGCCGCAGATGCAGCTAAAACACAAGCCGCAGTTGCAGGTGATGCGGTTAAAGCGGGCGCGGATAAGGCAAAAAAAGCAAGTGTCGCAGCAGCAAAGACAGCACAAAAAACTGCAGAAAACGTAAAAGATAATGCAACGCACGCTGCGAATACAGCAGCACATCATGCTAAAAAAGCAGCAGGTATGCCGAGTGAAAAACCAAAACATCCAAAAGATGCAGACGCTAAAACTCCAACACCGCCTGGATCGGCGCCGGCGGGAGCATCAAAACCTTTAGGCACCACACCAGATAGTAAAACGGCAGCAACAGGTACTAAACCAGGAGCACCAGATAGTAAAACGGCAGCAACAGATAGTAAAACACCGCCGGCACCAACAGGTACTAAACCACCACCAACAGATAGTAAAACGGCAGCGCCAGGTACTAAACCAATAGCACTAGGTACTAAACCACCAGCACCAGGTACTAAACCACCAGCAACAGATAGTAAAACGGCAGCAACAGGTACTAAACCACCAGCAACAGATAGTAAAACGGCAGCGCCAGGTACTAAACCACCAGCAACAGATAGTAAAACGGCAGCGCCAGGTACTAAACCAACAGCACTAGGTAGTAAACCACCAGCACTAGGTAGTAAACCACCAGCACCAGGTACTACAGCAGCAACAGGTACTAAACCACCAGCACCAGGTACTACAGCAGCAACAGGTAATACAGCGCCACCTGGTACTACAGCAGCAACAGGTAATACAGCGCCACCTGGTACTACAGCGACAGCAGGTACTACAGCGACAGCAGGTACTACAGCGCCAGCAGGTACTACAGCGACAGCAGGTACTACAGCGACAGCAGGTACTACACCAACAAAAACGCCACCAACAATATCTCCTCCAGGACCATCTCCTCCAAAATTATTGAGTTCTACTAAAGTTGGTACTTCTCCATTAAAGTCTGATACTCCACCAATCACCCGTAGAGGAGGTACAAAAAAATATAAAAAACGTTTAAAGAAAAGGCGTAGTCGTAAATATTCAAGATAACATACGATATCATAATTAAATCTTATGATATAGTATAATGGTTTTAAACCGTCGTTATTCGCGCAAACGTTCTCTTCGTAAATCTCGTCGTCAAAATGGTGGTGTGCAATCCAGAAAGCAAAAAAAACAAAGAAAGCAAAGAAATACTAGAAAAACGTGTGGTACCTCTAGGAGAAAAAGGCGTCGTAAGCAACGTGGTGGTAGATGAGGAGCAAGTACTGCTGTTGTACCGGAATTTTTTTATGATCCATCCCCGTAGATAGTTTACATAACTTTAGTGAATGATATTTGTTGTCTAAATATTGATATAAACAGATTGATCAACTAAAGTATATAATGACTAAAATAGAAACAGAACAGTTGTTAGATTACAGTGATGTTCTTATTCGTCCCAAACGATCAACCATGAAAAGTCGTAATGATGTGGATATAGAACGAGAATTTTCATTTAAATGGTCATCAGAAAGATGGAAAGGAGTTCCGCTTATAGCAGCAAATATGGATACAACGGGAACATTTGAGGTTTATCAGGTGTTGTCTAAGTATAATATCGTAACAGCATTACATAAGTTTTATACGCCAGATGATTTTAAATTTCAAAAGATTTTAAATCCAAATTTGTATATGATATCAACAGGTATAAGCGATACAGATTATATTAGATTACAATCTATACTAGAAGTAGTAAGTTGTAAGTGGATTTGTATAGACATAGCGAATGGATATTTGTCGAGTTTAGTAGAATTTTGTAAAAAGGTCCGTAGTGATTATCCGGATAAAATTATAGTTGCTGGTAATGTAGCAACTCGTGAAATGGTAGAAGAGTTGTTAATTAATGGTAAAGTCGACATAGTAAAGGTAGGTATAGGTCCGGGTAGTGCGTGTACCACCAGGTTAAAAACGGGTGTTGGGATACCTCAATTATCAGCTGTTTTAGAATGTTCGGATGCGGCTCATGGGTTAGGTGGGTCCATAATAGCTGACGGTGGAATCACGTGTCCGGGGGATGTATCTAAGGCTTTTGGTGCGTGTGCGGATTTTGTAATGATGGGTGGACAGTTTGCGGGTCATGATCAAAATCCCGGGGATGTCATAGAATGTGAAAAAACTGGAAAGAAAATGAAACGATTTTATGGTATGAGTTCGAAGCGAGCCATGGAAACGCATTATGGAAAAATGGAAAAATATCGTTCATCAGAAGGTCGCGAGTTGACTATACCATATAAGGGTGATTTAAATAATACAGTTTTGGATTATTTGGGTGGTATTCGCAGTACGTGTACTTATATAGGAGCAACAAGTATAAAAAATATGGGGAAATGTACGACTTTTGTAAAAGTCACACATCAATTAAACAGGCATTTTGTGTAGTCAAATGTTGACCAATAAGTTTAACACCATTCGAATATGCTAGATAAATAGTATTTATAATTTCAGTTTCGTGTTTCTGCAATGCATCATTAGATTTACAGTGCAGCATAATATTAATACGTTGATCTATAGTAAAGTTACAATTTTCATATATATCATTTACATATGTTATAATAGTAGGTATATCGTATTGATAGTTAGATAAATTCTCAATAAAAGTGGTATTAATATCTTGTATGATATTTTGTTTGCAAAATAGATAAAGTAAATTATTAATGGTATCATTATTTAATTTACTAATTTTCATATGGTTATTTCGTTTCAAAGATGTATTTACAAATGTATGATCAAATAAAAGCATAATATGTAGGCAAGCATATAAATATGAATTTGTAAAGTACCAATAAGGTGCAATTTTATCTAATCCAAAGGATAGATATAGTTGTTTAAGTTTAATACAATTGTTCCATATAGAATCAGGTATATATTTTTGTACATATATCATACCTTTTTGAATAACACTATATTCTATACTTTGGATAGATGTATAAAACTGTTGTTGAATGTCTTCCATATAGTAGTATATATGTATTGGTTTTTATTATATAAACGAATTTACCATTTTGTTGCCTCCAATCACTGATGGTTCGATACTGTTTGTAAAATCTTTTGGTTGAGTAAGTATTTTACTAATTTTAAAAACGTTTAGTTTGTGTTGATCGGCGAATTGATATAAGTTAGAATTCCATTTTTTTATCATAGGAATATATTTGCTATAATTAGGGTCACTAATAAAATATATATCAGTAAGTATAATATTGCATTGCGTACTATCTATCAGCATTAAAATAGTTTTTTTGTATATTTCCCATACCATATTAAAGAGTTTAGAGTTGTTTGTATTGTTGTGTTCATAAAGATTAAGTAAGTCATTTCCGCCTATAGAAATATATAAATTAGTTGTTTTAGCGTTTAGATTCAAAGGCATACTATTATATTGCTTAGGTATATCATATATAATAGCATTATCTTGGGCTAGAACTAAGGAAGGTATTGATAATTTTTCTTTTAATAGATATTCAACAGACTTGCTTTTAGGTACATAATTATTATTTTGAAAAATACTATCTCCTAAAAGTACAATATGAGTTACTTTATTTTGTATGCCTTCCCTATGTTGATATAAGTTGTATGCAAAATATAGTAGTAAAACGATAATAACAAAATACAGTATATATTGTTTCATAGTATATATTATTGAATGACTTTCTTTTTTAGATAATCTATAATTTCACTGAATACGGGGGTATTCAATCTACATTTCTGTGTAATTTCTTCTAAAGAAGACATATGTTGTTTAAATAAATGCATTGTTTCTTGATTACCAATTTGAAGACAAAAATTGCACGTAATACCAGAATCGTTTTGTCTTTTTTGATCTTGTATAAGATCTTCGATATCATCTGCCAATTGAAATGTAATACCAAAAGATTTGCTAATTTCTTTAATATTTGATAAAGGTATGGTATCATAATCTGCGTGAATAATAAAAGGAGTTATAAAGCATAAGTTAAAAAGAGTGGTTGTTTTTTTTTCATTTAACATTTGTAGAAAACTAGAACTGTTAAATTTTTCACTGCTATATATATCAAAGGAATGTAGCGGTGATAAATCCAATAATTGTCCTCCAATAATACCGTTCAACCCTAAATTATCATGGTAATACGTAAATAGTTTGCTTGCTATAATAATATCGGTAATATAATCTTTACAGTACAATGCAAATAGTTTACTTGCTTCATTAATAAATAGGTCGGCAATAAACAATGCAATTTTCTCGCTATATTTGTAGTGTAAAGTTGGTTTATTTCTGCGATAATTATCATTGTCCATCATGGGCATATCATCTAAAATAAGAGAAGCGTTGTGTATAAGTTCAATCGCGATTGCTAAATTATAGTTTTCTATAGGTTTTCCTAGAATAAATGAAGTCATTTCCATAATAATAACAGGTCTAATACGTTTGCCGTCATTTGTGGCATCGAATATAATATTTTTAACCTGCATATCTGGAGTTAGATTGTGTATATACATTTCAAATTGTTCCTCGAATTTTTTTTTTAGCGCATAATAATGCTTCATAAATTGAAATAGTGTAAGATTTCATTTTCAATAACTAAACTAGAATATGGTTTTGTTGTTTAATTACTTTAACGGTCGTTTTTGGCGAGAAATGGTGATTTCTGCTTTGGATCCTTGGAGTATGCTTGAATTACTTAAAACAAGTAAGCAGTTAAATAGAAACAAGTGCTATGTATACATGCTTATTTATCAGAAAATATTTATCAAGCATTATGAAGAGATAGCAACACCGTGTATAATAAAATATAATAAATTCAATAAGTATTCC
>CEOK01173191.1_pt1 | contig 10609 bp, 10 predicted proteins | sample 427001 | NCBI WGS metagenome assembly CEOK01 (sample SAMEA2591108, study PRJEB7988) | marine metagenome | isolation source: saline water (ENVO:00002010), including | reverse complement strand
TTGAGGGATGGTTCATTGGTGCTATGGCTAAAGATTATGTCAGACTGGAAATGACAATTTGTGATTACCAAATTTTTAGACTGGGCCCATGTGCAGTTGGGACATCTTGTAGCTAGGATGCAATGGCGATTATAGCCGACCATCTTTTGGGTAATGGAGCATAAATTTTTACTCGAGGTGGCGGAGTAGCGGGAAGATATCCTAACGAGGTGCAGGTGGTTATGGTCGGTGTCAAGGTGCTCAAACTAGTTCCTCCATTGTGTAAAACCTTTGGTGGTTGTAGGACTAGCGCCTGCACAGTGATAGTAAGCTCACGGGACTAGAATCGTTGAACTTTTACACTCGAGGAAAAGCTACTGCAACGCATTGGCCGGATCCTAAAAATAATACAGTTGATCCGGGATCCGCGCGGTGACCATAATAAAAGGCTGGTTGTTAAATTTGTTTGGGAGAAGTTCTATGGCTTACTCGAATAGGCATGTGACTCATCAACGCGTCGGTTTAGTCCTTGGTCCAATAGTCTTCATGTTAATGCTATATTTTAGTGAGCAGCAAATGTTCATGAATGCAGTTGCTTGGCGGACTGCTGCTTTAGGACTGTTGATGGTAACTTGGTGGGCGACAGAAGCAATTCCTGTTGCAGCTACCGCATTATTACCACTTATTTTTCTGGATCCGCTTGGTATATCTGCTATAGAGGAGGCAGCAGCAACTTATTCTCATCCAATTATATACTTGTTTTTGGGGGCTTTTATATTGGCATTGGCAATACAGCGTTGGAATCTTCATCAGAGAATAGCGCTATCAATATTATTGCAAACTGGCACTACTGGTGATCGATTGATTGGTGGCTTTATGGTTGCTGCTGCGTTCCTTTCCATGTGGATGACTAATACCAGCACAACTATGATGTTGATGCCAATAGCAATTTCGGTTGCGACTGTTATTTCCGGGCAAACTGCGCAATCAATGTCAAATCATGGTGGAGATTTTGAAGTAGCAATGCTGTTAGGTCTTGCGTTCGCTGCGACCATTGGGGGGATGACCACTTTGGTTGGTACTCCCCCCAATGCACTTTTGGTCGCGTTTTTAGCTGAAAACTATAATGTTCAAATAAATTTCCTGGATTGGATGTTATTTGCGGTACCGTTTGGCCTCATCTTGTTATTGAGTGCTTGGATCGTTTTAACCAAGGTAGTCTTTAATATTTCAACTTCTTCTGACGAAAATGTGACTAAGCATTTGATGCTGCTCTATGAAGATTTGGGCTCTATTAGTACCGCAGAAAAACGTGTTGCATATATCTTTATTTTTGTGGTGCTGGGATGGGTATTGCGACGCCCATTGGGAGCGAATTTAGATTTGAATAGTATTTCTGACACTACAATAGCATTAGTCGGAGCAGTTCTACTTTTTCTTGTTCCTAGTGGAGACAAAAATCAACCTGTTTTATTGAAGTGGGCGGATTTAAAAGAGTTACCTTGGGGTGTTTTAATTCTTTTCGGTGGAGGGCTTAGTCTCGCAGCGGCCATATCAAATTCCGGACTGGCGCATTGGCTTGGAGAAGGGTTGTCTCCTCTTTCTGGGGTCGGGGTGGGTTTTTTAATTTTTGGATCGGTGGTATTGGTTGTCTTTTTGACTGAGATGACAAGTAATCTTGCGACAACCGCGACATTTTTGCCCATCATTGGCTCACTGGCGGGCGAGGTGGGTTTAGACCCTCTGATTCTCTGTATTCCAATTACATTAGCTGCTAGTTGTGCCTTTATGTTGCCGGTGGCAACTGCACCAAATGCGATTGTGTTTTCATCAGGGATATTAACTATCCCTCAAATGGCACGAGCAGGTATTTATCTAAACTGCTTTGCCATCGCCTTACTTATGGTTGTTGCGCTATCATGGGCGCCTCGTTTCTTTTAAGGGAATTTGGTATTAGTATTTTTACGTTTTATGGAGAAATTGACGTTATTTTCTATTCATAAAGTTTTTGCAACCAGTAAAGAGATAAGATAAGAGCAGACCCATTTGTGAAAATAACAAATTGGATTACAAATATTATTTTAAACAAAATATCATTCGGAGATTGCAATGGATCAAACAGAAGTGAACAAAGCTGACCTGAATAAAGATCAAAACACACTCAATAAAATTGACACTGAGGTTATGACTAATAAAGCGTTGGCATACACCTCAAGGGCAATGATTGAAGAGAATCGTCTTATGATTCTTAGTAATTACGCCGCATCTTTTATGGGAAATCGTCAGCTGGCAAACCAGAATACTGATGACATTTTTAAAAACCGAGAACTTATTTTAAATGCCCATGTTTGTCAAAATGATGTTGAGAAAAATTTCATTCAATCACAGATCACTCGGGCCAGATTAGATTATCTTGCCCATCGGTCTAAGCTCAACTCTACGGTTCTGGACGTCAGTGAGCAAATGGCTTCCATAAATACACAGCTCATTGAAATAAACAGAGCAATAATGGCAGCAAATGAGTACATAGTAGAATTTAATTCGAAACAAATAGCTTTCAATTCAGATCTGATTGAAGGTGATGATGCACCTGAAAAAGCCACATCGGAGACAAACGGCGCCTTGATTGCCGAAAACAGAAAAGCCATGCAGGCCATTAGGGCATCGGCTAAAGCCAATCGTGAGCGTATAAACAGCGTTTTAGCTGCGTCTTTGGATAATAGTGACGCGTTAATAGAAAACAAAAGCGAAATAGCGCAGCGCCGTGAAAGTATTATGGAGAATAGAGGCGCTATGCTTTCCAACAAGAAGCGTCTAATTGGGTAACTACATTTAATTATCTCACACAGGAGAGTTTCTGTTGGGTCTGCGCAGAAACTCTATGGATTTTCTTTGCCCTACCTCGATCCAGAGAATAGATCAATCAGCTCAAGTGCCGGTTTGTCATAGAAGAGCTCTTTCGCTAGAATTTTGAGTTGTGTCAATTCACTTCGAGAGCAAGATTTTCCGTTGGCGCGGAGCCAGCTCTCCAAAGCATTTCCCTTCCCACGATTACCAGATGCCAGAGAGACATTAGCGCGGGCATCGCTAACATCACATCCCTCAAGGCGACTGAGATTTTGTCCGCGCCGGCTCTTGGTCATAGCGGCCTCAAGTCTGCGAACTTTGGTATTTGCATCTGCTAGTTGTTTGGTAAGGATGTCAACACTATTTTGAAGACGCTTCATTTCTAACGGCTCATGGGATTGTGCGGGCGAAAAACCGAAAAGCACAATCATTAACAGCGCAAAAAACATTGGGCTTCTTTTAAAAAGCGTGATTTTTTTCAAGTGAAAACACCTCAATTTTTGTGGAAAACATTATATTTGTCCTAATCGATCTCTTAATCGGAAGACTTAAGCAATACTTTAGCGCACACCCGCAATCAATTAAACAAATTAGTCTAATATTTCGAGATCAAGACTATCGACTCTGGTTTTAAATGGACAGCGCTTTTTAACTTAGAGCAGATTTCTATCGGTATCTTCTGTCGTAGCACACATGAATTGCTTGAGGGTTATGGCAACTCGGGAGCAGATCAAGAATTTTTTGCTGATAGTAATGACCAAGTTAAATATCTTGTTTTGGTTATTGAGATCTAACTCGATTATTTCAAAGACTACCGCGGTGTGATGTTGATTGTGTATGTCAGTTGTTGTAATTTGAGAACATGGTACCTTTGCCTAGAATTAAATACTGTGAATGTGATTAATAGGACACAGTTTCTCGCGGTTCCCTTTTTCGGTCATTTTTTCCATATGGATAGAGTTCAAAAACATGTAAATTAGTACACAGCCGCTAATAATTAGCACAATACCAATTACCGAAGCCTAATTTAGGTCCTCTTTAAAAATAACGGATCCAATGATGGAAACAAGCTCAATTCCCAATCAAGACAAAATTGCATATGCCATTCCGAGCGGAACATCTCGAAGAACTAGAGTCAAAAAATAGAGCGAACACGTATATCCAGCTAAAGCGAAAACAAATGGTATGATCCTTGTGAATTCTTCAGATGATTTCAATGCGCTGGTAGCAAAGACTTTGCTATAGTTGCAACGATTGAACATAAGTACAGTGCAGTTTTAACCAATTTGAGTAATCTTTCTTATATTTTTATTTTGACTTCGCGCTTATTTCAAATATTACCAATCAACGTTGTTATATTTACAGCTGATAAAGCTTTTATGGTGAGGTTAAACTTAAATCCCTTAACAGAAATTCAAATCTTTTTCTAAATGGATAATAGAAGCAACTCGGTTGCAAATCTTAAGGTCATAACAAGCTCTACTCAAGCTCTTGAACAGGAGCGGGTTTTGTTTTCAGATGTTTTTTCGGGAAAATTTTTGACTGCGCTCAGTATTTGGACCACCAGTCGCTCTCTTGTTGTCCCTCGCCGTTTTACACACAATTCTAATTTCGCTAGAGCCAAAAAAAAATCGAGGGAAAGAGGCTGGCCGGTTGTTGTTCGGGATAGCGGAGGAGGTATAACCCCACAGGGTGATGGAATTTTAAATGTTACTTATGCTTATGTTTGTGATCGACATCCTTCTATTTCTAAGGTTTATAATGAAATATGTGATCCGGTTATCCGTTTGGCAAATGAATTTGGCGAGACGGCAAGTTGCGGTCATGTTAATGGCAGTTTTTGTGACGGTCAATATAATGTGGTCTGCCGAGCACGAAAGCTTGCAGGTACTGCACAGCGAAGATCAAGGCAGAGAGGTCCTGCGTCCAAGGCGGTATTATTTGCGCACGCCTTGATTTTAGTTGACCATGACTTGGTATCGAGCACGCATGCACTGAATCAGTTATATCAAGACCTTGACGATCAGTTGACAGTAAATGCCGAAGCTCACGTTAATCTTAATAATCTTTCCATGGAATTACCTACACGATCTATGGAGGAGGTTGCCTATTTCCTACATCAGCAATATTCTCAGTTTCTCTCAAAATTTTGCTGAGTTATTTGGTGGCTTGATGTTCTTTGTTTAATGTTGGACGATAGTATATTAGCGGTATAAACATTTGTATTTATGTAGGGTAAACAGATTTATTGAGGGAAATTATGGTGATCTTGGATAATGGAGATAACATTAAGACTGATTTATCTCGTCGCATTATTATTGCCATGTTACTAGGGTTGCTCGTTGGTGTTCTGCTAAATTTCGCGATGCAGAAAGATTTATTTTCAAGAACAACTACTGAGCAAATTGACTTATACCTCGTATCTGGGTTGTTTGATACCGTGGGTCAAATATTCGTTCGTACTTTAAAACTTATGGTGGTACCACTAGTGTTTGTATCATTGCTTTGCGGTACCGCATCTTTGGGCAGTAATGCAAAAATGGGTTCGCTGGCGGGTAAATCTATCGCTTTATATATGGTCACCACCGCCTTGGCTATATCAATTGCGCTAGTTTTAGCGATATTTATGGCGCCGGGTCAAGGGATAGACTTGTTAGAGACGTCGAATTTTTCAGCGGTAGAGGCCCCAGAGCTGAAAACTACCTTGATCAATATTTTCCCGAGTAACCCAGTTGCTGCGATGGCAGACGGGCAAGTTTTGCAAGTGATTGTTTTCGCAGTGTTGATGGGTGTTGCGTTAGCTCATATGGGGAGTTCTGGAAATAAACTACTAGACTTCTTCAAGGATATTAATACTATGATTATGAAAATGGTATTACTACTTATGCAGCTGGCGCCACTGGGTATCTTTTGTCTGCTAGCAAAACTGTTCGCCGGCCTTGGAATAGGCGTGATTGTCAGTTTGGCATCCTATTTCTTAACAGTCGTATTCGCTCTTTTGTTGCATTGTTTTGGAATATACTCAATGCTATTGAGAGCTATCACTGGGTTGAACCCAAAAAATTTTTTTTTGCACATGCGATCACCCATGACATTTGCTTTCAGTACGGCTTCCAGCGCCGCAACGATGCCAGTTACTTTGAAGGCGGTGGAACATGATGTTGGCGTTGATAATCGTGTGGCATCTTTCACTGTTCCGTTGGGCGCAACGATTAACATGGATGGCACGGCTATAATGCAGGGTGTAGCGACGGTGTTTATATCGCAGGCATACAACATCGATCTGAGTTTGGAGGCATATCTAATGGTTATTTTAACTGCCACGTTGGCATCTATAGGGACTGCTGCTGTCCCCGGTGTGGGTTTGGTTATGCTCGTCATGGTGCTCAATCAGGTGGGCCTTCCGGTTGAAGGTATCGGATTAATTATCGGGGTAGATCGTCTTTTGGATATGCTTCGAACCGCCGTGAATGTGGCAGGAGACGGAACTATAAGCACTTGTGTAGCGCACAGTGAAGGTCTCCATAACCGAAGTCTTTACTATCAGGTTGAGACTGAAAAATCCTCAATACGAGATATCAATTAGCTATCATCACTATGTCTGGAGTCGCAGGGTTTCTTAAAAGCGAGGCGTTCATGAAAAACAAGCATTTGTTATTTTTACTAGTACTCCCTTTTGATGGGTTCACCACGGAACCTCAAGAAATTGTAAGTGGAAACATCGCGAAGTGGGTGACTTATGGAGCTGCTGCTGCGGTAGTTAGGAGAGAACTTATGGAAAAAAACGTAAGTTTTCCATATATGGATGTGCCTTTTGTAGAGCAGGGAACCATACCGGTAAACTTTTCCGACTCAGGTGCCTGTAAAGTAGAGAGCCAAGTAGTTGTTTTATCGGACCGCACAATCATGCAATACCTCAATCTTTGCGATGGTGAGGTTGTTGCTGAGAGAAGCTATGCCCGCTAGTACTTAGGTTTTATGGTTAGTATCGTTGTACTTTATTAAGCTTTCTTATCCTTTCATTTGCCTCGAGTCTATTTAGTGTTTTATATTGATTCCAGTTTGTACTGGTTTTGAAATTTTTCTCAGTTTTTTCAAAGGCGTTCCGCAATCCTTCAATTAACGGTGCGTACACCATACTCCAGTCATCATACCCTTCCTGAATGATATCAAAATAGTAGCCGGAGGGAGGTTCTACTCCAAAGCCTTGATTCATCACATACACAAAACAATCTACTGATTCATGAGCTGTGTGCACTTTAATATTTTGCTTTCGATAAAGTCTAGGATAATCCTCATATACATCTAAAGAATCTTCACATGCAGGCGTAGTCTTGTAGATGCCCACTGGCACTGTGCTATTTTTCGATGGAACTATATCAGCGACCCCTTTGAAGCATAATCTCCAGCCATACAAATTCCCCGTCGATATTGACTTGGCAAGAGGGCATCTTTTTCTCATCTGTCGAACATTCAGATTAGAACCGTAGGCTGCGTAAAATTTCATCATTTCTGGTCAGCTTTGCCTCTGCAAGAGGTATCTCTATAGGTTAACTATTTATAGTTTAGTCGTTAAATAAATGAAAAACATGATTAATTAAGCATGAGGATGGCAAAAATAGTGACTAAAAATTACTTTGTACCTATTTAATTTTAGTGATCTGGCCTAATATTAGGTAATGATAAAGGTGGGTGAACATAATTCAAACTTTTTTGAGTTAGGTTAATTTTTTTATAAAAATGTTTTGACTCTTGGTTAATTAATGTTTGCACCTGTGGCCAGCGCTCGAGATTGAGCGAAAGTAAAAACTAAAGGCTAATGGATTGCGTGTCGTTGAGGGTATCTGATGGCAGAAAAACTGACAAAAATGAAATTGGATGATTATATGGTCGTTAAGAAAATGACCAAGGAGCAAGTGTTTCAAGCTATATCGAGAAAAGAAATCGCGGGTAGCTTTGTAGCTGGTGAGTGGATGATTTTCGACAATGGAATAGATATGTCTGCGGGCCCAGAAGCTGACAAAAAAGTTGATAATCGCGTTAATTTGCGACTAGAGAGAGAAAAAGAGGAAGCTATCGCAAAGATCGCGATGGCTCAAACGATGGCAAAGACGGCGCAAACAGAAGCGCGGAACTCCTCAGAGAAAAAAATAAAGGCAACCATAAAAGGGAAAGATTCTTCAAGTAATAAGAAATCTCTTTCCACGCGTGAGGGACGTAAGTCGGAGGTTTTGAGGGCCCCAATAACTGACGCTTTTGACACAAAATCTGGCCCGCTGGCGAGCGGAAAGGTAGATCTCAGGAAATCGGGAATGGCAGAGTCGATTCTGGCGGAAGCGCGTGAGTTGGCTCTCGGAAGTGAGTCTAAAGCTTCATCACATGCAAACACCCCGAATCAAAGTCGCAGTTTTGCCGAAGGGATTCTTGCCGAGGCGCGCGACTTGGCCAAATTACATGATGAAATTGCAGTAACTGGTAATCAGATTGAATTAGACGCTAAACCTGTCCCAAGTCAGAAGAGAAAAAAACCTCCCACTTTTATCGCTAGACAGTTTGAAGATGATGTTGATGAGGGCAAAGAGGAAGAGCGCTGGAAAACCAAGATAGACGATTACATCTTGGAGAAGGGCATCAACATGCAGGATGCGTTCAAACTCATTACTCAGAAAAAAGTGGATGGGCAATTTATTAATGGTTCCTGGTACATTATAGATAATGATGAAGAGCATGAAGAAAGAAAAGCTTCAGCGGCAGCAAGTGCTGCGCTAGCAGAACAACAGCTTAAAGCGGAGGAGGTGCGTCGGGAGGCAAAAAGGCGCCAAGAGGCTCGAAGAAAGATAAAAATCGGCGAATATATGTTAGAGCATGGCCTTGAAAAGGAACAGGTTTTTAAGTTGATTCAAGACAAGTCTATTGAAGGATCCTTCTCAAATGGTGAGTGGTACATTTTAGAGAGTGTGGAGGATCTTTTAATTCGCGAGAAAGAGGCTGAAACTGAGTCAGAAGCATTGGCTGCGATGGAGAAAGAAAAAGAAGAGGCCTATAAAGAAAGAAAGCACGAGGCAGATTTCCAAGATGGTCTCAATGAAGAGCAGCGGGCTAAGGCCTTGACTATGCCTTTCATTACCGATGCACAGTTTGCCGATAAAACAATCTTAAAAACAATCGGCGTTGTACAAGGGAGTACAGTTCGATCTAAAAGCCTCCCCGCAGAGTTAAGTGCCAAACATATAACCCTCCCGGGCGCAGAGTTGGTGACTTTCACCGCAGACTTGTCGGAGGCTAGAGCACAAGCAATAGATCGGATGAAAATTCAAGCTTTCGTCCAGGGGGCGAACGCAATTGTGTCAACTCACTTTAACACATCTATGATTGATTTGGGGGCGACCGAAATACTGGTTTACGGGACCGCAGTCGTCGTTGTTGCGGCGACGATTTAAGATCTTTCGATTTTTAAGGCTAAAAGACGTATCAATTCACATTATTAGATCCCGGTGAATATTGTGTCTTAGCTGGTAATGCATAAATCAATCGTTTTTCACTCATACTCTTTTTCGCACCTTGCCAGACCACCCTCCATGGCTGATAAGTAAGTCTTTTCGCGATTTGTGATCGAGGTTTTTAATGTTTCAACTTCAGAGAGAATTGCGTTATATCTTGATCTATTAATTTCTCCGTCTATAAGTTGTTCACGAGCAGAATACTCTTGAGTGAGTGTCTCTAAGATTTCGTTAGGAAGTTTTTTGGGAACCGCCTTTAACATACATTTCCAATACTCGTCTAATTTGGATGGGTCGTTAGACGCTGGTGGTTTTTTTTTAAGATCTTGTATACCGGAGATACCTCCTAACCTGTAAAAAAGGTAGAGTTTTGGGGCGTCTAATCCCGAGGATATCTCAGGGATTGCCGAGGAGCCAGCTCCACCGCCACACGCTGCTGACATCATGAATATAAATATCAGTATTACTCGAGCCATTGTATTACCCTTTTGTAATTTAATAATTTAGGATACCCGATTATTCGTAATTTATACTACTTATTGTGCTTAAAAGGCCCTTTTTTTAATTTTTTAGTGATCATATGTAACCAAATTTTTTGCTACATTTAGTGTCTGTTTTTTAAATTACCTTTCAGAGCGTATTTCTGAGCATTTTAAAGAGCAAAAATTATATGCTTGTAAAAGTTTTGAGGGCATTAAATTTTGATATCGGAGAACCTTTTATCGACCGAGTAGCGAAGTATTTTGCTACTATTTGTTATCAGGGTTTTACATTGCTGGCTCATCGAGGTTAGGTTTGAGAGTTTTTTTTTACAACGTGAGGAATTTTTTTGGCAAGGTAGGAAGCGGTCGAGCAGAGTTCACTCTTTTGATTTTCGTTGGCTTGGCCATGGCTTCTCTTGTTTTTGATATATCACATTATTTTCTAAATTATGTTCATCCTGAGGTATGGATTATCATTTATGAATTTCTGAATCAACTCTTTAGCGGTTGGTATCTTGTGGTTGATACATTTGCGCCACCATCAAATAATTTGCGGCTAGTTTTTCAAATCCTTCTATCATTTGTAGTATGTATCCCCTTTTTGGGAGGCTATCTTTTTCTTCGTAATAAGGTAATTGATGAAAATGTTTACTTAAATAATTTCAATTGCTTTGATGATGTATATCGATTTCAAAGTGGAGATCTGAAAGTATTCTCTCTAACGGATAAACCAGTTGAGCCGAGATGCTTAAATGGAAATTTAATTTGTATTTTGGATCGGTTCTTTATGCTTATTCCAGA
>CEOK01175111.1_pt1 | contig 10621 bp, 9 predicted proteins | sample 427001 | NCBI WGS metagenome assembly CEOK01 (sample SAMEA2591108, study PRJEB7988) | marine metagenome | isolation source: saline water (ENVO:00002010), including | reverse complement strand
TTGATGAAATTCAATGCCTCTCTTGAACATCAGTGGACTACGCTTTTGGAAGCAGAAGAATTCGCCAGCTTAACAGACCTTGAAAGCACGGTATCAGGGGATCTAATTGGATTAGTTGAACATGTTGGAAAGATTTCCGGTTTTAACAACCAAGATTTGCAAGGGAAGCAGGACATTTCCATCTTCCGTTTCAATCAACAAGATGGCTCGATTCTTTGGAATGAAAATATCGGTGGGGAAGAGGATGAGAGTGAAGGGAAGCTTGTGATCAATGAATCTGGAACCATGAGGGTTCTTTTCAAGAGTGAATCAGACTTTGTTTCAGACGGAATTGAGATTAATGCAACCTTAGCGGATGAATACATCCTGCTTGCGTTTAAGGCTGGCAGTTCTTTTCAATTCCTAGAAGAAGAGAAATTATTTTTAACCGAGGGCGATTTTTTTACCTCTGAAATTAAACTTCTAAATTCTAATTATGCTCAATACCATTTAATTGAAGCTCCTAATTGGGTGTCTCTCATAGATCATGGTCAGGGAAGCGCGACCATTTCAGGGACTCCGACTATAGGCACTTCCAGTGGGGTAGTGGTAATCTCCGCCCATGGTTTTGACCGAAGTTCAGCGAATTATAGTTTAGAATTTTCAGTAGTAGAAAATAATACATCGTTTTCGAACTTAGAAATACCAGAGTTAACCAAAAATTATGAAATGAAAGGAAATGGTAAAATCCTTTCACTTGAGGATTATCCTAACGATCAAATCGGCGTATTAGGAAACACCACAGGTAATTTGTCATACCAAGGCATGATAATAAGCCCGAGTGGAAGGAAAGCCGGGTTCCTCCTCCTTTTAGACCAAGATTTTAACTACAAAAAGAAAGTTCTATTTAATTCGATGGTAGAAGCCTCTGTAAAGGGAATGACCATTGATAACGAAGGGAATACTTACATCACTGGGCACTTCAAAAATAACCTTTGGATTGGTCAAACGATATATTCTTCCAACGGGGGATACGATATTTTCCTGGCCAAGTTATCCCCAACGGGGGATGTGCTATCAGTGAATACCTACGGAGGATATGGGGATGATATTTCATCAAAATTGGTCCTTTGTCAGGATAAACTCATTCTTTCAGGTCAGTTCAGTGAATCCTTTCCTGTAAATGGTGAATTTATTGAAAGCAATGGTTCCCAAGATGGATTCATTGCAATTTTTAAACCTGAACAGTTAAATACTTTTTTTAATTTCCATCAAGTAGGTGGAGCTGATTTCGACGAAATTACCGATTTCACCGCCACGGCATCCGGGGCAATTTTTCTAATTGGTAATTTTAGAAACTCCATCCTTTGGGGAAAGAAAACATACAATGCAGAATTTTCACGAACCAGTTCATTTATAGCATCTATCGATGAAAATTCAGAAGAGGATGCATTTGAAGTCCTATTCAGTAGTGGAACAATGGAGGCTCAATTTTTAAAATACGACCCGCTTATTCAAAGGTTTTATATCTCAGGTGAATTTGATAAGTCCTTATCTTTGAATGGGAATAATTATCCATCAAATGGAGGGTTAGATCTTTTCGTCATGAGTTTGAATGAAAATCTTTCTGCTTTGAATATAAAAACCCTCGGGGGAAACGGGACCGACAGAGTAAGTGCTTTTGAATTAAACAATGATGGGAATTTATTGCTCTCGGGTACTTTTGCTCATTCCATTAAACTTGGAAATGATACCCTAAATTCTCTCGGCGATACGGACTCTTACCTTGCTAGCTTAAATCCAGATACCTTAGAGATTCAAGATACTTACCTCCTTCAAGGATTATACAAAGATCAAATTGATGCTATTCAAATGATTAGACCAAACTATCTACTCTATGGATCAACGAATGAAACTTCACTTAGCGAAGTCAGTTTAAATATTGGTATCCTTGGTTATGCTGAAAATAGACCAAGCCTACTCACGCCTATTCCTGAAAAGATCTCTTCCAATACTTTTTTTAATTTTGAATTTAAAACCGGGCCTTGGTTAGCGGATCAAAACAATTTCACCATTAGTAGCGATTTACTACCGTCATGGATGCACGCAGAAATGAATACCGATGGGTCAGGGGTTTTGTCGGGCCAACCTCCTTTTAAATCTCAAGATGTATCCTATGACTTTGGATTTACTATCAAATCTGAATCGGGTGAAATCCTGACTGTTAGTAAGTCCTTGGTTGTTAAAGATAGTTCACAATTCTCACCCCTTATTAAACTAGAAAAAGAACATTCTTTTTACCAATTTGAAGATTTCGAATTCTCGATCCACGCCTATGATCGAAATAATGATCCTTTATTGATAAACCCAACTCTACCTGCATGGATGAACTTTAGTGCTTCCGGTTCTGGACTATGGAAATTCTTTGGTTCCGCTGGGGTTGGCGAGACAGGGAGTCATGTCATTGAAATTATGGCAGTGGATACTTCCGGGCTCCAGTCACTTGTAAAAACCACAATAAATATTATGCCAAATCTGGGAGGGAGTTCTTCCAGTAATCATGCATTACCAACCGGTTGGGATGAACAATGGATTGGCACCTATGCGATCAGTAATAATGGATGGTGTTATCATACCGCTTGGCACTGGGTATGGCTACAACCCAGTAATCATATGAATGACTTATGGTTTCTGACCGAAACAGGGAATTGGTACTGGACAAACTCAGATAACTGGGACGCTAAAATTCAAAGTGGATATTTATACTCAGCAACGAAAAAATCATGGATTTATTGCAGGAAAGATGTTGCTGAGCAAACTATTAGTTACGACTATACCGAGAAGGTATGGGAAAAATTTGAATAATTAAGAAGCCAACAATTTCTTGTTTTTAAGCAAGGACTGAAGTTTTTTGTATATGGCTGAATAAAGGGAATCTTCATCCAGCTTAAATTCTTTCCGAAGCTGAGAAACGGAACTACCATGAGGTATAAATTCATCGGGCCAACCAAAGCGAGTTATAGTAGCTCGACCACCTGTATCACTTAAGTACTCAAGAATGGCAGAGCCAAAGCCACCCTTGAGCACCCCATCTTCAAGAGTGAAAATATGATCAAAGTCTTCAGCATGATTCGATAATAAATGGGTATCTAGGGGCTTAATGAACCGAGCATTGACAATGGTAAAGCCAACTCCGAATTCCATTAAGAACCTTGAATTTAGCTGGATCGCGACTTTAACAAAATCTCCAATTGCCCAGATGGCTCCAAGCTCACCGCTCTCAAGCACTTCAGCCTTTCCTATTTCTATATTAGAAGCTACCTCGGGTACTTTTACTCCAAGACCATTCCCGCGAGGATAACGAATAAAAGCAGGCTGGTCAGAATTAACACCAGTAAATACCATATTCTGTAATTCAGCTTCATGACGCGGTTGCATGATAATGGCATTGGGGACGCAGTTTAGATATGATATATCGAAGAGTCCGTGATGAGTAGGGCCATCATTGGGAGAAAGTCCCGCACGGTCTAAGCAAAAAGTTACTGGCAAATTTTGTAAGCAAACATCATGAATAATTGGATCATAAGCACGTTGCAAAAATGTTGAGTAGATGGCACATACCGGTCTCATACCCTTGGTTGCCATCCCAGCTGCCAACAAAACTGCATGCTCTTCCGCAATGCCAACATCGAAAAAGCGATCTGGGCAATTTTCCTGAAAAGAATCAAGTCCAGTACCACTTGGCATCGCAGCAGTAATACCTACAACCCGGCTGTCTTCTTTCGCTAATTTGGAGAGAACCTCACCAAAAACATCTTGATACTTGGGAGGAGAACCGGGTGGTGAGGCTTTCATTACCCCCGTTTTTTTCTCAAAAGGTCCTGATCCATGCCATTTCTCTGGTTCCTTCAGTGCAACCGGATAGCCTTTTCCTTTTTGGGTCAAAATATGGAGGACAATCGGCTCCTCTGATTTCTTGGCGAACTCGAGAAAGTGAACAAGAGAGTCAATATCATGACCGTCAATGGGACCGAGATATCGAATCCCTAACTTCTCGAAAATAGAAGAGGGGGCGAGCAGTTCCTTGGTATCTCTTTTAGCCTTGGAAACAAACTTCATGAATGACTTTCCCCCAGGCACCGATGAGAGGACAGATTCAGCATCTCTGTGAAGTTTGTTGTATACAGGATTGGCGATTAATTCATTAAAATATTTGGAGAAGGCACCCACATTTTTTGCAATAGACCATTCATTATCATTCAAAACTAAAATGAACTTCTTGGTGGAACAGGCTATATTATTAAGGGCCTCCAGGGTTATACCACAGGTAAATGCTGCATCTCCGGCGATGGCAACCACATGGTTGTCCTCAGACTTCATGTCGCGTGCCATACACATACCCAAAGCTGCGGACAATGCAGTCCCTGCATGCCCTGCGCCATAGGAATCATGAACGCTTTCTTCGCGGCAAAGGAAGCCACTGTAGCCGCCTTCATTTCTTAGTTTTTCAAATTTATCATCGGTCCTGCCAGTAAGTAACTTATGGACATACCCTTGGTGAGAAACATCCCAGCAAAAAGAATCCCGGGGTGAATCAAAAGCAAGGTGCAGGGCAACGGTGAGCTCAACCACTCCTAAGTTTGGGCCTAAATGCCCCCCATTCGCAGATGTTGTATCGATAATTCGAGTACGAATTTCTTCACACAAAACAGATAGAGACTGAGGAGACAAATCCCTGAGCTGTTTTGGAGAATCCAAACTCTCCAAAATTGAATTACTCGGCATCCGAACTGCTTTCCCTGGATAAATCTCCAGCCTCGTCCACTTCCTTGATGTGGATTTCAGCTGAATTGACTTTAGAACGGCAATGGCTCAATAACTTAGCACCTCTTCGATACTCCGAAACTAAGGAGTCAAGATCCACCTCTCCCTCTTCTAGTTTAACGACAATGTCTTCCAGCTCGTCAATGGCATCTTCAAAAGAAAGATGTTTAAGATTTTCAGTTGCTTTTTGGGTCATCAACAAAACTTTATACCTATTCATTTCTTTTTATCAATCATGGAAAAATCATCTAATAATCGACAAAGCTAAAGTTTTATCCATAATTCTAGCATGTCATCATTCCAAGGTTTTATCTTAGTTCTAGCATTCCTCCAGCTGGCTTTTCAGCTGGTCCTAAAGAAAAAAAACGAGACGAGGATAAAATTACTTAAAAAAGTTCCGCCCGATGAAGCACAATCTATCATGGATGAGGACAGTTGGAAAAAAACATCTGATTATTCCTTGGAGAAAAGTAGGTTTTCAAAATTTGAAGAAATTTTCGGCTTCATTACCTTCATCCCCATTTTTTTGCTTATTTTTCCATGGGTCTTTGGAACCTGGAACACCTCGACTGAAGTTGGAGTCTGGAGATCTGCTTTCGTGGTCTGCTGTTTTTTTATTTCTCTGCAAGTCCTTAGTTTTCCTCTCGATTGGTATAAGCAATTCGTCCTAGAAGAAAAATACGGTTTCAACAAGTCATCTTTAAAGCTATGGATTAGCGATAAGCTGAAGGGGCTTATTTTAGGCTTTGGTATTGGCATTCTACTACTCAGTTTTCTTCTGTATTTATTTCGTGAGATATCGAGCTTCTTGCCCGAGATGTGGTGGGTACTTAGCTTTTGTATTTTCTTTATCATTCAATTGATCCTGATGGTTTTGTGGCCTAAAATATTCCTCCCTTTGTTCAATAAATTAACTCCCCTTGAGGAAGGCAGCCTCAAAGACCGTTTAATTTCTCTTGCGGATAGAAGTGGATTTAAAGCAAAAACAATTGAAATTATTGATGGAAGTAAAAGGTCAGGTCACTCCAATGCTTTCTTCACTGGGTTTGGTAAATTCAGAAGAATTGTTTTGTACGATACCCTTATGGAACAAATGGAAGAAGAGGAAATTGAAGCCGTTTTAGCCCACGAGGTAGGGCATTATATCAAGGGCCATATCCCCAAGAGACTTTTTATTTCTTTCCTTAGCGGACTTGGTATGTTCGGGCTCATTTCCATAGCACTTCGCAGTCCTTGGGTCTATGAATCGGTAAACTTACCCGAATACTTATTTGGATCTGCAAGCTCGATTTTAGTTTTGCTTAGCTTAACCTTGGGCTTCCTGACCTATTGGATTTCTCCGATTAGTAATCTTCTTTCACGAAAGCATGAATTCGAAGCAGATTTATTTGCAAAAGAATCCATTGGAAGTGAAAAACCTCTCATTGAAGCATTAAGAAAACTTTACAAAGAAAACCTGACACACCCTCTCCCTCACCCTTGGATCGCAAACTTTCATTTCTCACACCCATCAATCCTAGAAAGAGAGAGAGCCCTTAGGTCATAGCTTAGTCTTCCGGGTTACAAACCGAGAGCAATACCAGGCATGGACAATTATTCCTGAAATGGAACCAAGAAGATTCATGAGGGTATCTCCCAAAGAAGGAAAGCGCATGGGAATGAAAGCCTGACTAAACTCATTCAAGACGGCATAACCCAAGCAAATAAATAGGGCCAGGAGGTTCTTTGGATTTCGGAATTCGAAATTTAAAGGCCCAAGGTATCGTAACCAAACCCAAGAAAATAGAAAAAACAGGGGGAAGTGACTCAAATCCTGCAACCAAAAAGGATAATCAAATATTTTTTCAGAAAATCTTATGAAAACTTCATTTGCATCGATTTCCGACCAATAAGATGGCTGCGGAAATCCCGTAAGAATTTGAAGAAACAATGAATAGCAAATCGGAACCAATAGACCGAATGGAGTTGCGGATAATCCAATCTTGCTAAATATTATTTTTTTGTTCTTTACTGAGTTCATTCGGACAAGGAAAGTCGTAACTTCATATATCTCATGCCAATCTACGAGTTTTTTTCGCCAACTACGGGTAAAATCTATTCATTCTTTGCACGCTCTACCTCATTTTCTGACAAAACTCCTCTCTGTCCGGATGGAAAGAAAAATGAGATGAAGAAAATTCTTTCTTCTTTTTCAATCACTGGAACACTTGAGGATACCTCAGAGGAAGAATCTGGCTCCGATGATAGTGAGAATCCATTTGACCAACTTGACCCCAAACAAGCTGAGCTGGCAATGCGCGAACTGGAAGGATCGATGCATGGCATGGATGATGAGAATCCAGATCCCAAGCAAATGGGTTCACTGATGAGAAGAATGTGCGAAATCACCGGTGAAAAAATGGATGGTCAGATGGAGGAAGTTGTAAGAAAACTAGAGGAAGGCATGGATCCAGATGTATTAGAGGATCAAATGGGTGACTTCATAGAAAAGGAATCGGATTCCGAAAATAATACCAATGAAATCAGCCAGGAAGATATACGAAATAAAGTAAAAAAGATGCTTCATCAAAAGTTATTTAGAGATCCGGAACTTTACGAGTTCTCAGATCACCTGGAATAGGATGAAACTTTTGCGGTTTATTATAATACTTTTACTCAATTTCTTTTTACTAAATTGTAGTGAAGATCAAACTGATGCTCAAAGTGGTAGCGGGTGGAAGGGCTCAAGCAATGAGTTCAATGAACAATTTCTAAAAAATATCGAGTCAGACAGCACCACTATTTTATTGGATAGCAAAACCAAGGAGAAGTTTGAAGGGTTGTTGGAAACGAATGATTCAAGCTTGATGAGAAAGCAAAACTATGAAAGCGGGAAACTGAATGGTGAAAGTAGCCTTACTTCAATCAATGGGTCTCGAGTAGATGCCAATTTTAAGAACGGCAAACTACATGGCAAAATGATCTTGCGCGATTCGGAAGGAAATATTAGGTCCGTGATCACTTACGATGAAGGGAATATTTCGCCCGCCAACGAATAGTTCAAAAATCCTTACTGCTCTACTTTCTTATCTTTCTTTTTTTGGTAAATTCCCGGCTTGCTCTCTTTGCAGTCTTTGAAACTCCTTCTTTTTTTTCGTCAAGGTCTGCAAGGGGTAAGAAAAGATAAAAAGTAGTTCCTTGTCCGAGAGTTGAGCTAAACCCGATCTCTCCATTATGGTCTTCCATAAATAATTTCGAATTATATAAACCAAATCCAGATCCACTTGAAGATTCCTTGGTTGTAAAAAATGGATCAAATAAAAATTCGGCAATTTCTTCGGCAATACCACCACCATCATCGCTGAATGAAATTTCGGTGCCATCAAATTTTGCCTTTCTCGAACCGCCCCAAGCATTCTTCATAATCTTACTGCCTTTCTTGATAATCTTGGCACTAATTTTGATTTTACCGTTACGAGAAATTGCATCTCGTGAATTAATCGCCAAATTTAAAACGACCTGCCTGAAACCAGTTTCCTCCAAGAAAGCAGGTAAAGGCTCTTTACCAAAGTCAGTAGTAATTTTGGCACTGCGGGGAATAATGATCTGAATTAAGTCCATTTGATCCTTTAGAAGTAATCTAATGTCATGAATCGCTCGGGAAGCAGGTTTCTCTCGATGTAAATCTATAATTCGACGAACTAACTTTTGGGCCTGCATGGTACTTTTTCTTATTTGCCCCATGCCATTTGCCATGGGATCATCTTTTTCCATCATTCCATGATATAATTCAGAAATTGAGTAAATACCTGCCATTAAATTACTAAAGTCATGAACCAAGCCGTTGGTTAAGGTAGCCAAGCCTTCCCTCCAAACTGTATTCGAAATACGGTGCTCTGCAATCGCTTGGCGAGTGATGTCGATGAAAACGCCATCAAAACCTAATAATCGATTCGTTGCAGTTAAAATAGGGGTTCTTACATCCAGTAAATAGATGAGCTGACCCGCTGGAGGAAGCTCAACTCTGTAACTGAAACTGAAAGTTTCCGCTCTCTTGGAATTCGAGGAAAGCATGTGGTGAAAATGTTCACGATCTTGTTCGAAAATTTTGTCCACAAATAATCCACCATTTCTTGAAAACTCACGATATTGACTCGGGAACAATTTCTGGATCCCCTTAGAGAGGTAACTAAAAGTCAAATCGGTTCTTTGTGTAAAAAAAATACCAGGGAAATTACTGACATAATCGGCAAGTCTACTTTCAGCCTTCTGTAATCGAATGAGAGTATTAGCAAGAGCTCTGGGATCTTTCATCAAGTCCCCCAGAAAAGCTTTCTTGAGACTTTCGTGAGGAGCGAGAGCAGGGGACAGGCAAACAACCGAAACTTCACCTGTTCCCATAGAGGTAAGTTGAACCCCAAATGAGGATTGGTTTTCTAAAGCACTAAAAGGTAAGAAACAGTCTAATTCAGTCTTGTGGAAATTTGAAGGTAAGAGTTTACCCCAAGAAGGGTTAAGAGAAATCATTAAAGACCTAAATGAGGAACCCATCAGTTCCCTCGTACTTTTCCCCACCCAAGATGAGAAAGATTCAGAAGTTCGAGTTATTTTACCCTTAGGGCAGAGCCAAATTTGACAATTTTCGAAATTTGGTGTTTTCATCTTTGAACTTCCATGTTGGATGCCATAATTTAGCAAATCAAATTTCCAGACAATAAAAATAGGAAACACTAGGAAAAAAATTCCTACCTAGGTAAGCCAATGCCTTCATTCTCTTTTGTTTTCTTAGGGAAGGCAGTGTTTTAGCAATATCAGTACCTTTTGGCATAAACCTTGCAGTGTTTTAGCGAAAATGGCCGTTGTACTCGACAATCTTTATTCCCAGGAAAATTATCTTATTTCCAAGAAACTTCTTGATGCTACCCATCTGCGTCACGAAGCACTCTCCAACAACCTTGCCAATGTTGAGACCCCGGGATTCAAAAGAAGGGACCTTCCTAAAACCTTTTCCGTTGAGTTGAGAAGAGCCGTAGACAGGAAAGACTTCAGGAGGGTTAAGTCCCTTCTTCCCAGAAGCATGGAAGATAGGCAGGCAAAACCTGTTCGTATGGATGGCAACACCGTCCAACTCGATGAGGAAATGCTTTCCATGAACAAAAATGCTTTGAACTACGAATACCTCAGTGGTGCGGTTGGTGGTTCCATCAAAGAACTTAATCTTGCGATCCGAGGAAGAGTATAACATGACCATGAATTTAATTCCAGGCATCGAATCCACGGGCAGTGCTCTGTCCGCAGAAAAAATTCGGTTAGAAATCATTGCCCAGAACATTGCTAATTCCAATACCACTCAAGATGCCTCCGGTAATGTTTACCAAAGAAAAGAGGTAGCCTTCGAAGAATATATTAAAACTCCTGAAAGAAGAGTGCCGGGTTATGTCGATGAAAATCTTTACCAAGGGGTTAGGGTGACCGATGTATACGATGACCAAACTCCAGGAAGAATGATTTACAACCCTGGTCACCCCCATGCAAACGAAGATGGCATGGTTGAGATGCCAAATGTTGATGTCTCAAGAGAAATGATTGATCTGATCAGTGCATCCAGGGCATATGAGGCTAATCTTACAGTGGTTAAAACTTCACGACGCATGGCTCAGCAAGCAATGGCCATCGGTAAATAACCTATTTTAAATGAACGCTATCTCCAGTCTACCTAGCTTATCGGATTTAATTAATCAGAATCCTAACCTCCAACCCAATGTTCAGGCTAACCGCTTTGTTCAATCTTCGGAACTCTCCCAGATTAACAAATTAGGAAATGTCCCCCAAACAAATG
>CEOK01041223.1_pt1 | contig 10625 bp, 9 predicted proteins | sample 427001 | NCBI WGS metagenome assembly CEOK01 (sample SAMEA2591108, study PRJEB7988) | marine metagenome | isolation source: saline water (ENVO:00002010), including | reverse complement strand
ACATCAGCTTCTAATAACGAAATCCTTACCTCTCTTAGAGCATTGGTTACGTCTTGCTCAGTAACAATACCTTTTTTAGTTAGTTTCTCTAAGATAGTTGTTAAATTTTTTGAAAGTGTATTAAACATTAATTACCTAAAAGCTCTTCTTGTAAAAAAAAAATATTATTATGTACAACTAAATTAATTTGGATCTAGGCTAATTTTTATTGTTGGTCAAGTGGTTAGTAATTTTGATCAGTTGAAATAATATTTTCTTATGGTAAATGGTAGGAATGAATAAATTCAAAATTATTTCATTTTATGCTTTTGTACATTTTGATGATCTCCAATTTATATCTGAATTTATAAAAAATAAATGCAAAAAAAGGAAAATCACTGGTTTAGTTATTTTAGCAAAAGAGGGGATTAATGCTACTCTCTCAGGATTAGAAAATGATATAGATAAATTTAAAGACCTACTTTCAAAAAAGATCTGTAAATGTGAAATTAACCTAAAAGAATCTTTTTCAACAATACCTGCATTTGCTAAAATTAAAGTTAAAATTAAAAATGAAATCGTAACATTTGGTATCAATAATATATCATCTTACAGTAAAAAAGCTCATTATGTAGAACCTAATGAATGGGATAATTTGATATCTAAAGAAGATATAATCACTATAGATACGAGAAATGATTATGAAGTCAGAATTGGTACCTTTAAAGGGTCTATTAACCCAAAAACAAAGTCATTTAGAGAATTTCCAGATTGGTGGAGAAAAAATAAAGAAAAATTTGCAGGAAAATCTATTGCTATGTTTTGTACTGGAGGAATAAGATGTGAAAAATCTACTAAATACCTCCTAAAAGAAGGTGTTGAAAATGTTTATCATTTGAAAGGTGGCATTTTAAATTATTTGAAAATACAAGAGAACAAAAAAAGCTTTTGGAATGGAGAATGTTTTGTGTTTGACCAAAGAGTTTCAGTTGATGATAATTTGAACAAAGGAAAAAGTACTTTGTGTTTTGCATGCAGAGAACCACTAGAGCCTAAAGATTTGAAAAATCCAAAATATGAAAAAGGAGTAAGTTGTCCTCAATGTTATGATCTTTCAAATGATTTTAAAAAAAATAATTTCAGAGAAAGGCAAAAGCAAATTCGCTTAGCCTTGGAAAGAGGTGAAACCCACCTAAAAATGTTATATAATAAGTAGAAGTATACCAATGAAAATAAAGTATTCTAGAGTTTACAATGGGTGATTTAGAAGTGCTTTATGAGAATTTGGTTAAAGAAAAAAATCTTGACTATGATGAGTCTCAGCACAATGCGTTGAAAGTTCTAGATAATCTTAAAACACATATATTGAACTCATTTTCAACAAAAAAATTAAGAACCTTGTTTGGTAAATTAATTTTTCTTAAACATTCTCAACAAAAAACTTTTTTTCATAGTGGAATATACTTATATGGAGGTGTTGGGACTGGAAAAACCATGATAATGAATCTTTTTTTCCAAGGTCTTAATATTACCGAAAAGCGAAGAGTCCATTTTCATGAATTTATGCATGAATTTCATCAAAAAACAAAAAAAATAAGAACTAAAAAAAATAAGGATCCTATTAAAAAAATCTGCAGTGAAATCGCTGAAGACATAAAAGTATTATGTTTTGATGAATTTCAAATAGTTGATATTACGGATGCTATGATAGTTGGTAGGTTATTTGATGAGTTAATAAAAAAAAAAATAACTATAATTACTACATCTAATTTCAAACCTAGAGAACTCTACGGAGAAGGCCTCAATAGAGAATTATTTATTCCGTTTATAGAATTAATTGAGAATAAATTAAAAATTTTAGAAGTAGATAATAAAATAGATTATAGGAAAAAAAAATTGATAATTGAAAACAGATTTTTTTTAAAAAATAAAAAAGATGAAGTTACTAGATTTGATGAGCTTTGGGAAAAACTTTATGAAGATAATGACAATAGTTTTGTAATAAATTATCAAAGTAGAGAGTTAAAGTTAAATAAATTTTCAAATGGTATATGTCGAATCTCATTTAAAGAATTATGTGAAAACCCCCTAAGTACGGTAGATTATTTAAATTTATGTAATTATGTGAAAGTTCTATTCCTCGAAAACATACCGGAAATCAGTAAATCACAGAATGATTTTGCAAGACGATTTATAAATTTAATTGATATTATTTATGAAGGAAAGGTTCAACTAATTTGCCTTTCTTCCAGGAAAATTGATGATATTTACAATGGAACAAAATTAAAAAAAGAATTTAAAAGAACCATATCAAGATTAAATGAAATGCAGGCAAGTGATTGGATTAATTGATTTTGTTAATTTTTATTTTTAAATTTTTTTAATAGGTGTTGAAATTCAAAAACAAGATTACCATTAAAATCATTTGCACTTATAAGCTTAACTGATATTAAATCTCCAATGGAAAGTGAAAAATTTGATTTTTTAATTTCTTTTTTTTGTTTTAATTTTTTTCTTTTATCATGTTGAAATTCTTTATATATGCATGATCCTTGTATATGATTTTCTCTTAAAAAAAAGAATACTTTACTGTTAAATATATTGTATATTACTGCTGTAAAATTATCATTTAAAAGATGTTTCATGTAATTTGCTAAATATCTAGAGTTAGTTTGTTTTTCTGCTTTAATTGATTTACGTTCAGTACTGCTGATATGCGCGCTTATTTGATTATATCTAAGAAGATTAATTTTTTCTTTTTCATCTAAATCCCAGCCTAGATATAAATGCAGCTGCCGATGCACAAGAAGATCAGCATATCTTCTTATGGGGGAAGTAAAATGAACATATTTTTTTAAGGATAATCCATAATGCCCACTATAATCTTTTGAATAATAGGCTTGGGACATATTTTGAAGAATTATGATACTTATTAAGTTTTTGAGATCCTTATCCGTATTTTCATTTAACATACTATTAAATTGGATTGGCTTAGTTTTTTTTTCACCAGAGCTTAGCACCAGCATTTTGAGAGTTCTGTTTAGTTTATTAAGATTATAGATATTCGGTTTCTCATGATGTCTATAAATTACTGGGAAATTAGATTGTGATAAAGTTTCACCCACGCAAATATTTGCAATGATCATGAAAATTTCAACTAACTTATGAGATTTTAAAGATTTATTTGAAACTAAATTTAAACTTTTATTTAAAATGTTAGTTTCTATCATCGGTTCAGAGATTTTTATATCAAGAGAGTTGTTTGTTTTATTTTCTAGAAATTTGTATGCTTTATTCAAATTTTTAATTATGGTAATTTTTGAGTGGTTACCTTTTTTCTCTTTTTTAATAAATTCCTCAACTTCCTCATAATTCAGATTATATTTTACCTTAATTTTGCTTTTGAAAAATTTATGCTCTAACTTGTTTCCATTTATATCAAAACTAACTTTTAAAGTAACTGCATGTCTAATGGCATTTTCTTCCAATGAACAAAGCTCGTTGGAAAGCTCCTTAGGTAGCATTGGAATAACAGTGTCTTTAAGGTAAGTTGAATTTCCCCGTAAAAGAGCTTCATCATCTATATTGCTTCGAATTTTAAAAAATGAAGAAACATCAGCAATAGCTATCCATAATTCACAATAAACTTTATTATCATTTAATGAATTAGGGAAATTGGCAAAAATTGCGTCATCTCGGTCTTTTGCATTTACCGGATCTATCGTAACAAAAGGAATGTAAGTAAGGTCTATTTCATGTGGGGACTTTTTTCTTTTAATATTATTTATTTCATTCATTACTGAATCAGTAAACTTTTCAGGAAGACCAAATTCTTTAATGGATAAATATGAAAATAAATCTGACCTATCAATGTTCCCGTATGTTTTTTTTATGTTGCTTAATAAGAGGTTTTTATTTTTATTCTTTATTGGAATTTCTAGTTCAATAATTTGGTTTTCTTTAAAATTAGTATTTTGGTCATCTATAAAATTAATTGGGTTATTAAAAAAACTATTTGTTGGATTAATAAATTTTTTGTTTTCCCTTACATTTGAAATACCTAATATCTTTTTAGATATATTATTTATTTGCCTAATGAGCTCTGCCGAAAAATAGTGAGATTTTGTTTTGTGGAGTAATTTAGTTTTAACTAAAAATTTATCTCCAATTGAAAGATTCAATTTATGAGATAAACCCTTGCTAACAATAATATTTGGTAACGTAAATCTGAAATTCCAAAAAGGTGGCTCTAAAAAAATTATTCCTGATGAATCTATTTTACTAATAATTAAAACATCATAAGAAGAAATTTTTGACTTTAGTATAGGCTTTATTCTATGTTTTTTTTTTTAAACGGGATGTTAGGGAATAATCTTTTGAGAATAGTAAAATAATGACTTTCTAGACCTAAATTATGTATAATTTCTGTGTGACTATCTAAATATCTATTTGCAACTACAAACTCTTTAAGTTCTTTTTCTGTCAAATAATTATTCAAAAAACCTATAGAACTCATAATCATCTTTAATTATTTCTTTTTTTTATTGTTAAGTAACTCAAGTGCAACATCAAGATTTATATCTTCTAAATTATCCTTATTTTTTATACTTATATTACTTTTTTTGTACTTGATATAAGGACCAAACCTACCATTCATTAATTGTATATCTCCACCTTCTGGATGGACGCCAATTATCTTTAATACTGAGGATGCTTTTTTACTATTACTATTTTTCTTTTCATTCTCAGATAATAATTCAACAGCTCTATTCATCCCAATTGAAAGGAAGTCTTCTAAATCTTTGATATTAGCATACACACTATTATGTTTTAGATATGGTCCATATGGTCCAATTGCAGAATGTATGGGCTCGTTATCACTAGGATGATTACCCAAAACTTTTGGTAGATCCAAAAGTTTTCTTGCAATTTCAATAGTAATTTTACTGGTTTCGAAATTTTTTGGTATAGAAGTCCTCTTTGGTTTGGGGTTTTGTTCTGAACTATTCCCTAATTGTACATAAGGTCCAAATCTTCCAGATTTTAAAAAAATCTCAATTCCTCTATCGTCTAAACCAATAGCACTGTCTGTAGATTTCTCGTTAATAATATCATCAGTAATTACAGCAAACGGTCTTACAAATTTACACTCAGGATAATTCGAACATCCAATAAAAGCATTTCCTGTCCTGGAAGTCCTAATTGACAGTTTTCCTTGATTACATCTAAGACATAATCTTGGATCTTTTTTGCCATCATTATTTCGAAATATGTGTGGTGTAAGTATTTCATTAATTTTGTTAAGCACTTCAGAAATTCTTAAATCCTTAGCTGCTTCAATAGTTGGATAAAATTCTTTCCAAAATTTTGCTAAAATTTTGACCCATTCAGATTTTCCTGAAGAGATATTATCTAGTTCTATTTCTAATTCAGCAGTATAATCATACTCTACATATTTTTTAAAATACTCAGTAAGAAAAATCGAAATTAATTTTCCTTTATCTTCAGGAATTAATCGGTTTTTTTCTTTTCTTACATATTGCCTTGATTGTATAGTTGAAACTATTGATGCATAAGTAGATGGCCTTCCGATGCCTAAATCAACCATTTTTTTTACTAAAGTAGCTTCTGAATATCTAGGTTTTGCTTGAGTAAAGTGCTGTTGAGGGACAATATCATCGGTTATTACTTCTTTTCCTTTTTCAATTATTGGTAATTCTTTATTATTAGTTTCATCATTTTCATCATAAGAAAATGCTTTTCTAAACCCTTCAAATATTACAACGCGACCAGTTGCTTTTAAAGAATTACTTCTATCTTTATCTTTTAAAATGACTGTGGTTGTTTCTGAAATTTCATCTTCCATTTGTGAAGCAAGTGTTCTATTTCTAATTAAATCATATAACCTTTTTTGATTTATATCTTGTAGATTTAGATTTTCTGAAGTTTTGGATATGTCTGTTGGTCTAATACACTCATGAGCTTCTTGTGCATTCACAATTTTATTCTTATAAAACCTTGGTTTATCAGGTAAAAATTTGTTTCCATAAATTTTCTTAATAGTATTTCTAGTTGTTGTTATTGCTTCAGGAGCCATATCGATCCCATCAGTTCTCATATATGTGATGTGACCTGCTTCATATAGCTTTTGAGCAACTGACATTGTTTGCTGTGCTCCCATAAAGAGCCTATTATTGGCATCTTGTTGAAGTGTTGAAGTGAGAAATGGAGGTAGTGGTTTTCTTTTTTTTGGAACAGAGGAAATATCATCCACAAAAAATTTTGAGTTTTGAAAATCTTTTACTATTTCATGAGCATATTTTTTTGTATCTATTGTGAACTTTTCAATTTTTTTGTTTTTATACTCTATCCCTTTTGCCTCAAATTTCTTATTTTTTTCATATATCAATGACAAAATTATTGACCAATACTCTTGAGGTTTGAAAGACTCTATTTCCATCTCCCTATCTACTATCAACCTAAGAGTTGGTGACTGAACTCTTCCTGCAGATTGAAACCCAAATCCAACTTTGGTAAGTGACGGGGACATATTATATCCCAATAGGTAGTCTAACGCTCTTCTTGCAAGATATGCTTCAATTAAAGGACCATCTAAATCGCGAGGATTATTAATAGCTTCAAGTACTGAAGTTTTAGTTATTGCATTGAATACAATCCTCTGTACTTTTGTATCTTCTTTAACACTCTTTTGTTTTTTTAAAATTTCAACTAGATGCCATGAAATAGCTTCACCTTCTCTATCAGGGTCTGTCGCTAATATAAGATGATTATCTTTCGCAAGTGCTGATTTAATATCGGATATATGTTTAGTACTTTTAGGATTTATTTGCCATTTCATTAAAAAGTTATTTTCAGGGTCAACTGATCCCCTTTTATCATTTAAATCTCTAACGTGACCGTATGATGCTAAAACAGTATATTTATTACCTAAATATCTATTGATAGTTTTAGCTTTTGCAGGCGACTCAACTATAACTACTGCCATTTATTAAACCATCTCATTTAGGTACTGCTACCTCCAACTGTAATGCCGCTCATATAAACTGTTGGTTGACCCACACCAACGGGAACCCATTGCCCCGATTTTCCGCAGTTTCCAATTCCAGGGTCTAGAGACAAATCATTACCAATCCCTTGAATTTTTTTCATAGCACTTGGTCCATCACCAATAAGCGTGGCTCCTTTTACAGGATATAAAATAGAACCATTTTTGACCTTATAAGCTTCAGTACAAGAAAATACAAATTTACCATTAGTTATGTCAACTTGACCACCAGAAAAACCAACTGCATAAATTCCATCTTTTAATTCATTTAATAAATTTTTTGGATTTTCTTTTCCCTCCGACATAAAAGTGTTTGTCATTCTAGGCATAGGGGGATGAGCATAACTTTGGCGTCTGCCATTACCAGTAGATTGGGTTCCCATTAATCGTCCGTTCTGTCTATCCTGCATATAATTTACTAAAATCCCATCTTCAATAAGTATATTTCTTTTGCTTGGAGAACCTTCATCATCAAAATTAATCGATCCTCTTCTGTCAGGAATAGTTCCATCATCCATAACAGTAACACCTTTAGACACAACTTTTTTTCCTATCAAATCTGTAAAAGCTGACGTTTTTTTTCTATTAAAATCACCTTCTAAACCATGACCAACTGCTTCATGTAACATTACACCCGGCCAGCCTGGACCTAAGACTATATCCATAATACCAGCTGGGGCTGGTTTGGCCTTAAGATTAACTTTTGCAATTCTCAAAGCTTCATTGACATGAATTTTCCAATTTTTTTCATTCATTATTTCTGACAGATTATAACGTCCTCCTCCTCCAGAAGACCCACTTTCCCTTCTCCCATTTTCTTCAATGATAACTGAAACATAAATACGTACCATTGGTCGAATATCATGCAAAATCTCTTCTTCAGGTCTCAAAATATAAACTTCTTGTAAAGAGGCATTCATACTTACAGAAACTTGAATAACATTTTTGTTAGATTGCCTGGCGTAATTATCTATTTTCTCAAGTAATTTTAATTTGTTTGATAATTGAATATTATGAAAAGGATTTTCATTTGTATAAAATTTTCTATCTTTTATGTCTAATTTTTTAATATTTTTTTTAATTAGATCAGATTCCTTATTTTCCAGAGATATAACTTCTGACGCATTTTTTATACTTTCTAAATTAATATCTGATGAATGAGAGTAAGCAGTTCTTTCCCCTTTAACAGCTCTAATACCAAAACCTTCTTTAGAAATAAAAGAGGAATTTTTTAATTTTCTATTGTCATAAAGGAAACTTTCGTTTTGTGTTCTCTCAAAGAAAAGTTCTCCATCATCAGTATTTTTAGTAGCTGTTTTTAAACAACTTATTGTTTTTTTTTGATCTATATTATTTTCAAAAGGTTTAAAGGTTGCGTCTAATTCACTCATTATATTCTTTTCTGTAATTTGTTATTAAAATATTTGATTTTTTTTTTAATTAAACTAGTTTTTTAATCACTACAAACATATATTTATAGATGTGATCCAAAATATCATTTTTAAGGGGGGGGCTATGCACTTTTTAAACAATATTTCTTATAAATTATTTATTACATTTTTTTTATCTGTAATCCCTCTATTTGCTTACGGCTCAGATAATCTTAAAAATTTGGAAGTTATAGGAAAACCTGAGCATGGTGGTATTAATTTTCAACCTGCTATGACAGAACTTGCTAGAGATATTCGCTGGTTAGATAACTTTTTACTTGTAATTATTACCTTAATATCTCTTTTTGTCATAATATTATTAGGTATAGTTGCATTAAAGTTTAATAAAAAATCAAATCCTGAACCAGCCAAATTTACACATCATTCAGCATTAGAAATTACATGGACATTAGTACCAACAGCAATCCTTGTTTTGATTGGGGTCTTTTCACTTCCAATTCTTTTTAAACAATTAAATATACCCGAGTATGATCTCACTATCAAAGCAACTGGAAATCAATGGTATTGGTCATATGAATATCCAGACAAAGAAATAGCTTTTGATTCCTTCATGCTTGCTAAAGAAGAATTGTCGAAGTATGGGTATTCAGACGACGAATATCTATTAGCAACTGATAATCCTGTGGTTGTACCAGTTGGTTCTGTTGTAAGAATGCAAGTCACTGGTGCTGATGTTTTGCATGCTTGGAAAATACCAGCTTTTGGGGTTCACATGGATGCAGTCCCAGGCAGATTAAACGAGACATGGTATAAAGTTGATAAAGAAGGTATATATTTTGGTCAATGTTCTGAACTTTGTGGTTTGAATCACTCATACATGCCGATTGTGGTTAAAGCAGTTTCTAGAGATAAGTATGAAAAATGGTTAAAAGAAGCTGAAATTGAATTTTCATCAATTCCAAAAATTAATAGTATAAATTTAGCAAAAAAATAATTTTAAATTAAGATTAATGATTAAATGATTAGGTCAACTAACAATACTTATATAAATTCTAATGAACCCTCAGCTTTAGATTACATTGAACTTCTGAAACTGAAAGTCATGAGATTAGCCATATTTACTGCTGGCGTTGCCATGATAATTTCGTCTAATAACCTCAATCCATTTATTGCTTTAGGTTCAATTATTTGTATTGCATTAGGAGCTGGTGGATCAGGTGCATTAAATATGTGGTGGGACTCAGACATTGATTTATTAATGAAAAGAACCTCTAAAAGACCAATTCCAGATGGCAAAATTACTTCTGATCAAGCATTGAGTTTTGGCGTTTTCTTATCTATCTTTTCTGTAATTTTTTTGGCTCTATTTGCTAACTTTTTATCAGCCTTACTACTTGCTTTCACAATTAGTTTTTATATCTTCATATACACAATGTTTTTAAAAAGAACTACACCTTACAATATTGTTATAGGTGGTGCTGCTGGAGCTTTCCCTCCGTTGATAGGTTGGGCTGTATCCACTAATACAATCGAAATAGAAAGTTTTTTACTTTTTTTATTGATTTTTTTATGGACCCCTCCGCACTTTTGGTCCCTTTGTCTTATCACTAAGAAAGACTATTCAATAACTAAAGTTCCTATGCTTACTGAAACACATGGTGTGAAAGCGACCAAACTACAGATCTTTATTTATGCAATTATTCTCGCAATATCTTCAATTATTATTTCATTTACAAATATCGGTGGATATATTTATTTTATCTTCTCATTAATTTTAAATTCAATTTTTATTTTTCATGCCTATGTACTTCTTATAAATCCCTATAATCCTAAAAATGAAAACTTTCCAAAAGAAAAAAAGCTTTTTTTGTACTCTATATTTTATTTATTTATGCTTTTTTTACTTTTGCTTCTAGAACATTTTACCAAATTACTCTTTCCGTCATACTTAATTATGGTTAAGGATTTAATATGGATTTAAATAAACTAGAAAATGATATTAACCAAAAAAGAAAAAGTAAAAACTTATGGTTGGCTCTAAGCCTAGGTTCATTCATAATCGTTGTATTTTTTGTAACAATTGCAAAACTTTCTGGTGGAAATTCCATTGAGGGTTTTGATCATACTTTAAGACCAAGTTTGATAAAGGAGTAAATAATTGGATAAAAAGAAAAAAACTATTTTTTATC
>CEOK01061288.1_pt1 | contig 10644 bp, 10 predicted proteins | sample 427001 | NCBI WGS metagenome assembly CEOK01 (sample SAMEA2591108, study PRJEB7988) | marine metagenome | isolation source: saline water (ENVO:00002010), including | reverse complement strand
TGAAAAAGAAAAAGACGAACTAAAAAATAAAAACGAACAATTCGTAAAAAACGAAAAAGAAGAATAAATTATGGCCACCTCATTTTTAGATAAATTTAAAAATTTTGTTTTCGGGAAAAAACAATCTCAAGATGTTGTTAATAGTTTAGAAGATTTTAATAATCTAACAAACTCCTACAATGAATTGTTAGGTCAACAAATTGATCAAAAGAAAAAAAGAAATACTTCTTTACGATCATTTTTATCAGGTTATCGCCCAAAAGACGTTTCTGAACAAAGCACTATTAATATTCAACTTGTTGATATGAATAATACGGTCATCAAAAAACGCGGTAAAAGTAAAATTAAAAAGACAATGGAATGGGAAAAAGAATTCCGTAAAATGAAAGGTAATAATAAAGGTATTATTATTTAAAATCTTTTATTTATAAAGTCTTCTAACTATATCAAATTTAAGCGCTTTTCCAAGCTGCCGCATCAACTAAAAATTGAGCTACACCCTTATCTGTTAATGGATGATTAAACTGTTTCATTAACGTATCTGGAGGAACAGTAACAACATCAGCACCAATTAATGCCGAATCCAAAATATGAATTGGAGTTCGTACACTAGCTACTAGAATTTTTGTCATAAATCCATAATTATCATAAATAGTACGAATCTGTTCAATTAATTCCATTCCATAATGTCCAATATCATCTAAACGCCCCACAAAAGGACTAATGTAAGTCGCACCAGCTTTTGCTGCAACTAAGGCCTGTAAAGGTGAAAAAGTTACAGTGACATTAGTCTGAATACCTTTTTCAGTTAACGCCTTAACCACCTTCATACCTTCTGGCGTCATTACAACTTTAATAACAATATTTTTGCCCCAAGTAATATATTCATCAGCTTCTCTTAACATCCCATCAGCATCTTCACTTAATGTTTCAACTGAAATAGGCCCGTCTATAAAAGAGGCTATTTCTTGAATGGTTTCTTTATGGTCTCTTCCAGCTTTTTTAATCAACGTAGGGTTTGTGGTTACACCATCAACCAATCCCATTGCATTTGCTTTCCTAATAGCCTCTACATCAGCTGTATCAATAAAAAATTCCATGAAAAAACTCCTTTTACCAAGATAGTGTTATTGTATCAACAATTGGCGTATGGTTAAATGTATAAGAATACAAATGTAATTTTAAATATAAAGAATCACTAGCGATATTATTAGGTAACGTCAATGTATTAGTAGTTACAGTCTCCTGATCAATAATAATATAATCTGGTAAAAGATAAGATGTCGTTTCATCAATAAATTCAACATAAATAGCTGAAACAGCATATTTTTGATCTGTAACTGCTAAATAATCAAATGAAAGTGTTGAATACAGCCGATCAATATTACTTGATATTTCAGAAAATAATATAGAACCAGAATCTTGATAAAAGCCTAACGCACCTGCATCACGAATCGTATCAATTTCAACCGCATTGGATGTTGGTTTTAAAATATAAATACTCAAACTTTCATCCCAAAAAACTGATTCATCTTGCTGAACATCATTACTGTTAGAGACTAAACCAGAATATAATGTATCTACACTAGTAAAGATATTATATTCACTGGAAACCGTTGATGTCGATTGATTTGTGAGTCCAACTAAAGCTGCATTAACAACATTATATAAAAAATTAACATTCCCATCATTTTGAATAACAACAGGGTTATTGACTGAATGAAATGAATTATATTGAAATGTAGCAAAACCACTACTAACAACAACAGAAGCCTGTTCTCCTGTAAAAAATAGATTTCGTAATTCTACACTATCATTTACAGCCACCGTTATTGCATCATTAAGATTAGATTCAACTCCAAAATTTGTTAAAAAAACACGGTCTGTCAAATTAAGCATAGAGGCTCCAGAAATATTAGATAGTAATGTCGTAAAAGAACCTTCACCCGAAACAATCTGATAAGGTTTAAAGGTTAAAGAAACATCAATATCATAAGCCCCATTCGGAATAGTTATGACATCCCCTGGAAAAGATTGAGTGAGTAAAGTAACAGCTTGTCCAATACTTGTTAAATCTAAAGCAACAACTTTAGGGTAACCAATTCGACCAGCATTAGGCCCACCGTATAGCCCCATATCATTTCTTGCAATTCCCTTGCTAGGATTATCAGCGAAATACAAATCATTATATGCAGCATCAGGAGACCCTGCATCAATTAAAACACTCGAATCCAACAATTCAAAATTAATCAAATCAGCAAAATATGGATTTGAAAAGTTTAACTCAAAATCTGATAACGTATTTTGAATATTTGTCCCATCTAACACTAAATCCAACGTATGCCCATAAATATTGTTAAGAAATAAATTATAATTTATATCCGTATTAGTAAAAACACCTGCTTCAGTTTCAATAATAGAAATTCCAACATTGTTTTGTAAAATAACATTATTTTTAAAGGTCCCATTAACTAAATTTTTAATAACAATACCAAAGTTTTGAGCTCCTCTAAAAATATTATTATGAATATCAATATTTAAACTTTGCGAAGCTCTAAAGCAATAATACCCATTTGTAACCAAATTATTAGAAAATAAAATCGTATCAGAATTTAACATTAAAACATTTTCTTTAAGTAAAGCATTATTTGAATTCAATCTATTTCTAAAAACAGTACTATTCTCAACCCCATTAGCATAAAACGCATATTGATTAGCCGTTACACTATTCCCAAAGACTTCTGCGTTATCCACACTTTCTAAATAAATCGGATTATCAACATTATCGATATTATTATTATAAATTTTCACATCATCTACATTTAAAGCTAATATAGCAAATTGCAAATCTTCTCCACTAATATCAAACCCACTAATCGAGGTATTATTATTCATAAGAACAGAACCTTCCTCAAATAAAATACCGGACTGGGATATCAAAATAGTTTTTTGATTAACAGGATCATGCATCCAAGTTATAGGGTCATAACCTCCTTCCAAAGAAACACCTGCTGGTATTATTAAATTTTCGACATAGCCTCCATCCTTGTTTGCAACTAAAACTATATCGCCACTAACAGCAGCTTCTAAGGCATCACTAATAGTTGTAAAATAATCACCTTTATTTAAAATTTTCACAGTTTCTTCACGCTCTGTTAAAGAAAGATAAAAAACATTATTTTCATCAGACTCAATTGAAATGTTATCGAGCACGTACCCATTTTCTTCATATTCTTCAAATAAATTTTCTGTATTACCAAAAATAAGAGAGCCAGAAAACTGCAAAGGATCACGACCGATATCGACAAGTTGTTCAAGATATTCAATAGTATCATTTAACTGAACACTAACTTTAAAACGAACAGAATTAATTTGATCATAAGAAATCGTGCCAATATTATTTGGTGTAACAACTCTAACAAGTTCAGAGTTTTCCCTAAACGTTTCAAATTTAAAAAGAGTAACATTAGAAATTAATGGAGATAATAAACCATCCTGATCTAAATAAAGTACAGAATCCGAATCAAAGTCATTAACACTAGAAAATAATGTTTTATTATCTTCTGTATTTAAGAAAATAACGTTTTGGTTTCCTGATACATCTAAATATTGTAAATAGGCTTCCTCATTATCATAATCAGACACCAAAGAGACAGATTGAATTTGATTAATTTCATCTATCATTTCAATTAACAAATAATGAATATCCATTGACGTTTTTAATGAGTCCTGACTAGTACGCCAATAGTTTAATGTAGCATCTAGCATTCTCATCAAAGGAACAGCAATAACAGCTAAAATTGCTAAAACAACGATCATTTCAATCATTGAAAACCCTTTATATTTATTAAGCATTAGTCTTTTTGAGTTAATGTTGAAGAAAAACTAATATTATATTCAGTATCGTCAAATTGGTTGTTTAAATCAGTGTCATACCAAACAGTAAAATGTAATCCTGCACTTTCTGTCCTGTTATCAAGGTCATGAAGCGTAATAATAACTTTATATTCATCTGTTAAATACTCAGATGATAGTTCCGGCGTTATATCCCAAAATAATTGATTGACTCGTCTATCCAAACCTAACTCTAAACTATCACCTTCATTATACTGAGAAAAATTAATTACTTTTGATTCTTTTTTAAAGCTACCCCAGCGATAAATATAACTTCCAACATACTCTGAAATGCTATCTAATCTTGAAAAGATAATCATTTTTTTTATATTAATTAGCGTATTAGGTAAAAGCTTAACAAACGTAACAGCTAAAATACTAAAAATACCTATCGAAATAATAGCCTCTACATATAAACTACCTTTATTAATTTTATTCTTCATCTAAAACAATTTTACCAGAATGATTATAAAAAATAATTGATTTTACTTTTTTATTAGTTATAAACTGCATATTCAAATTTTGACTCACAATTTCATCATCATAAAGATAATAAGAAAATGTTTTATTTGAATTAAATAAAATATGAGTAAACATAAAGTTTGCAGAAACAATGACTCCAGCTGGAATCTCTAACGTTTCAACATAAGGCAAAAGAATGTTGGGGGGTTCGGTAGTAACTGTATTATAAACAACAGACTCTAAATTACTAGTTTCTTCATGATAATTAAAACTTATTATTAAGTTATCATCACTATTAATAGCTTGTAGTTGAATAACATTAAAAAGTGAATACAATTGATCTGTTGTTGTTTCAATATTAATGTTGTCATTTGATAACCTAAAACCTGGAACAAACATAGTAACAACAATAGCCAATATACCTAATACAACTAAAACCTCTACTAATGTAAAACCACGAAAAATATTTAAAGATTTCAAAAGAAACTCAATTAGTTAGAATCTATAACCCTACCCAAGTCAACATCGTATCTATCTTCATAACTATTACCATAAATGTCAGCTGTAGGAACACCTTCAGGAAAAAAATCATTATAATGAGCACCTACTGTTGCATCAGTCCACCCAGCATCTGTCATTTCAGTTGGATAATATCCATAAGTAAAATAAAATAATTCAAGTTGAGAATTGATCGTATTAATTTCAGATCTATAAACTGCAGATCGTGCAGAAGCAGATGATGTTAAAACTTTTGGTAATACTATAGCTCCTAGAATAGCGATAATCGTAACAACGATTAACATCTCAATTAGAGTAAAACCTTTATTCAAATGCTTCATTAATAAAACCCTCTCATAGAATATAAATTATTATAAAACAATAAAAGCCTAGATACAAATAAAAAAAGTATCTTAGCTGATTTCATTAGAAAGTACACTTTTACTTACATTCTCAAACACATTTTTAGATTTTGCAATATTATTTCTGACTAAATCATAAGAATTTAAAATAGATTTTTTATTTTTATTTAAAAAAGATATCTCACGCATTATGTTATCTGAATTAATTTCAGACTGAACCAATTCAGGAACAATCAATTGATCACTAATAAAATTAGGCAAAGACACAAACTTAAAGTGAGAACCTAAAAAAAGTTTGGCATACAAAAAAGAAAGAGGTGGCAAAGCAGCTAAAACAACAATCAAAGTATTAGATAAAATAGCTTCTAAAGTTGTTGTACCCGCAGCTGCAACAACAATATCAGAATCAGCATATAAATATTCCGAAGACTCAAAAACAAGCAAATCCTCACTTAGCTGGTAGGATAAAAGTTTATTTTTTATAAAATCATAATAATGCATAGCACTAATAGAAATTCTAAACTTATAATTAGGGTTTTTAGCTTTAAGTTTAGCAATAGTATCTAAAATAGGATCAATATATAATTTTATTTCCTGCATTCGAGACCCAGGAAAAAACGTAATTTTTTTAATCCGATCTACTGGCTTAGAGTGCTTAGGTTTAAATTTATCTATAAAAACAGAGTCAGTTAATGGGTGTCCAAAATAATAAACATTATTAGCCAATGAAGAATAAAAATCATATTCTTTTTGAAAAATTGTATAAATATGGCGACTGTAACGTAAAACCTTTTTTGCTTTTGAAACAGATCTCCACATCCAAAAATTAGGTGTTATAAAAGTATCAATTTCAACATTAAACAACTTTACTACGTTAGCAATATCAAAGTTATAATGTTGAAAATCAATAATAACAACTTTTTTAATATCATAAGTTTCTAAACAAATTTTTATATGTCTTAATAATTCTTTTTTAAACTGTCCTTTTTTCGTTAACGACTCTAATCCAATACCATGAGAGTAAGCACTTTCAAAAACAAACTCATCGACTGACTCTTTAAGTTTTTTTCCGCCTATACCTGCTAAAAAAAGGTTTGAATTAAGTTTTTTTAAATAATTTGCCAAAGTGGCAGCATAGATATCACCAGAAACTTCACCTGAAATTAATAAAATACTCACACTTTTGTTTTAAGAGACTGTTCAACTTTTTTAGTAAAACCACGCGCTGAATCCTGAGAAAGAAAAGTTATAACATACTGAGCTTCTTCAGACTCAAAATTTATGTTTTTAATTTTTTCAATAGCTAACGACGTATTTAAATCAGATTTAAATAATATTTTATAAATTTCTTTAACCTCAGCTAAAGAAGCTCTATTTGCACCATTTCGTTTTAAACCAACAGCATTTATACCTCGAATAATTGCCGGATTTCCCTCACACAACATAAAAGGAGGAACATCTTGAGGTAGTCTTGTATATGCTCCCACCATGGCACCTTTTCCAATTTTAGTAAATTGATGAATACCTGTCATACCCCCTACAACAACCCTATCTTCTATCTCGGTATGTCCAGCTACATTTGTCATGTTAGCGATGATAATATTATTCCCAAGCTTACAATTATGCGCAATATGAACATTCGTCAAAAACGTATTATCAGAACCAATTTCAGTCACTTCATTTTTACCCGTTGCTCGATTAATAGTGACATATTCTCTAATTTCATTTCGATCACCAATGACTACCCAAGATTTTTCACCTTTATATTTAGCATCTTGCGCAGCTGAGCCAATGACACAACCAAAATGAATATGACAATCTTCACCAATCTTTGTCCATTTCTCTATAAAACAATTAGACTCAACAATCGTATTATCTCCTATATGGACATGCTCACCTACAATTGTATTTGCACCAATTGAAACATTATGGCCCAAAGTAGCTGTATGATGGACACTTGCTGTAGAGTCAATTTGAGGCTTACTCGGTTGTAACGCAAGTGTAAAATCAAAAACACCTTTACAAACAACTTCCCCATCAACCAAGGCATAACCTTTCATTCTTACTTTACTTTCATTAATCTCTAAAACTTCCATTTCACACCTTAATTGATCACCAGGTTCAACAGGTTTAAGAAATTCAACATCATTCAATGCATTAAAATAAGTGTAGCGCCCCACGAATTCAGGATCACGTAAAATTAAAACTGAACCAGTTTGACATAAAGCTTCTAAAATCATTGAACCTGGCATAACAAATAAACCAGGAAAATGACCTTGAAAATAAGGTTCATTAATAGAGACATTTTTTATCCCAACAATAAACTTTCGCTGTTGAATAGAGATAATCTTATCTACAAGTAAATGAGGAAACTTTTGAGGAAGTATCTTTTCAATTTCGTTAGCATTTAATTGTTCTTCTACTTCATGTAACATAATACACCTACTCGCATAGTAATTCATTTTAAAAGTTTATTCAACAACGACAAAAAATTTGTTAATATTGAGACATATTTTTTAGATAGGATACTTATGACAAACAAAATTTTTATTACAGGATCTGCAGGCTGTATAGGCCACTATATCATTGAAGATTTATGCAATTTAGACATCGATTATCATTTATATTTATTGATCAGAAATCCTAAAAAATTACACAAAAAGTTTCATAACAATAAAAAAATTACAATAATTGAAGGTTCATTAGAAGAAATCAACAAACAAGAAAATCTGCTACAAGAAATAGATTATCTTATTCACATTGCAACAAATTGGAATGGAGCTGGTGGAACAAAATTAATTAACATTGATAAGACAAAAGAGTTATTTGAATTATGCAACCCAACGAAACTCAAAAAAGTAGTTTATTTTTCTACAGCTAGTATATTAGGCCCTGGTAATAAAGCGATTAAGGAAGCAGAAAAATATGGCTCATCTTATGTAAGATCTAAATATTTAGCCCATCAAATGATCCCAAATTTAAAAATAAAAGATAAAGTAATAACAGTATTCCCAACGATGGTGTTTGGTGGAGATAATAACTATCCTAAATCACATATTTCTGAAGGAATAACACCTTGTTTAAAATATATGAATATCCTTAAATATATTTATATTGACGGAAAATTTCATTTTTTACATGGAAAAGATATAGCGAAAGTATCTGTTCATTTATTATTAAACAAAACAAACAAGTCTGAATATGTACTAGGCAATAGAGAAATTTCAGTAAAAGAAGCATTAGAAACTATTTGCAAAGTATTTAACATCAAACAACTATTTAAAATTAAAATTTCAATGAATGTTATATTTTTATTGTCTAAAGTCCTAAGAATAAAAATTGGGCCATGGGAAAAACATTGTATGGAAAACCCCTATATGGTCTTCGATACTGTTAATCCAGAAAGTTTTAATTTAAAATCATCTTTTCCAACGCTTGAAAGTGTATTAGTAGCATCAAAGTAAAAAATAGTTCATCATATAAAAATGATTAACAAAAATCTACCAAACTTAATTACATTTAGCAGAATAATTGGAGTCGCCAGTTTATTTTTATTAGTTCCATTCAATAATGAATTAAACCAGCTCTGGGTAATTATTTTATTTATTTTAATAAGTGCAACAGACTTTGTAGATGGTTGGCTTGCTCGAAAATTTAATATAGTCTCTGATCTTGGAAAAATAATAGACCCTTTAGCAGATAAAATTTTAATTTTAATCTTTTTACCCTTACTATCAATGAATATAATTTCAGCCTTCCCAGTATTTATTATATTAGCTAGAGAATTTAGCATCATGGGATTAAGGGTAATTGCAGCAAAAAAAGATATTATAATAGCGGCAAACATAAGCGGCAAACTAAAAACAACGCTAACAATAACACTAATTGGATTACTTTTAGCAAAACCTGAAACACTGCCATCGACCATCCCTATTCTTTTCATACCTTTTAAAATAATCAAAGACTGGATTCAAATGTGGCCTGAAATTATATTTGACTATTTAATCTGGATAACGGTAATAATTACTATCTGGTCATTTCTGGATTATCTAATTAAATTTCTTTGGTTCACACAATTAAAATCAAACAAAAACAATCAAACAAAAACAAAATCTTATTTTTTAAGTTTTATTCCAAATACCATATCCATACTCAATCTTACGATGGGTGCTTTATCAATTTACTACGCTATAAAATTTAATATAATATTTGCGAGTTCCTTTATTTTAATTGGATTAATTTGTGACGGTTTAGATGGATTAATAGCTAGAAAACTTAAGCTTATATCAAAAATGGGAACATCAATTGACTCAAGAGCTGACATTGTTACATTTGGAGTTGCCCCATCGGTATTACTTTATCAGTTATTTTCAGACATTCTTTTTTTTAACATCCAATTAGCATCAATAACTATGTCAATTTACTTTTTTTCGTGTGTATTCTTTAGACTACGACGATTTGAACAACTTGGTCATAAACCATTATTTATAGGTCTTCCATCACCAGTCGCTGCAACATGTATATGCGGTTTAACATTATCTCAAATTAACTTTAATTTAATAATAATATCGCTATCGACTATTTTAATTGGAATTCTAATGATTACAAAAATAAAATTTCCACACCACAGCCATAAAAAAAACCACCCTCTAATTAAAGCTATAAAAATTCCTACTTTAATCACATTGAGTTTAATTATTATGAATAATTTTTTTAAATTAAATTTAAATCAGTTTTTTATAATCGAATTATTACTAATATTTATTATAATTTATACCTTATCTCCATTATTAACATTTCAAAAAGCATAACCTTAAATTAAGAAAGAATTTTTTCGACATCCTCTAGCGTTAAACGACTGGCTAAATGTTGATATGGATTAATTTCATGTTGAATTAAATGTTGATCTAAATCATCCCAGCGTAGTGCAGAAATTTTTAAAAACGATTCAATCCCTGCCGCAATTTGAGGTAGTACAGGTTTTAAATAAATAATTAAATACCGACAGGCATTTAATCCAGCTGTACACAATTCAGCTGCTTTTGAAGAATCTTCTTTCGCAACTGTCCAGGGTGCAGTTTGATCAATAAATTTATTAGCAAGATCAGCACATTTCATAATCTCTTTCATAGCAAGTTGGTAATTTAAAGTTTCATACGCGTCAAAAATAATATCTTTTTTTGCTAAAATTTGATCTAAAACAGATTTAGCTTCAACAGGAATAGTCGTTAAACGTCCATCACAGCGTTTATGTAAAATAGACCCCAATCGTGATGCAATATTAACAACCTTACCTAATACATCTGAATTAATTTTATTAGTAAAGTCTTCTAGGCTTAAATCTAAATCATCCATACCTTCTGTCAACTTTGCGGCATAATAATAGCGTAAAAACTCAGGATTTAAATGTTCTAAATATTTACTTGCT
>CEOK01038513.1_pt1 | contig 10646 bp, 10 predicted proteins | sample 427001 | NCBI WGS metagenome assembly CEOK01 (sample SAMEA2591108, study PRJEB7988) | marine metagenome | isolation source: saline water (ENVO:00002010), including | reverse complement strand
CATGCCAAATTGTGCAATTGTGTTCAACATGCGTTCACACGATGCTGTGTATGCAAGCATGCTAAGGACTATCAGACAAGACCTGCAAAAGCAGAATGATCCCACTCAGACGAAATCATTGTTGGATGACTTGCAACGTGCAGATGACATGTTCAGAGACTATAGCAATACCCATCCGAACTGTTATATCAACATTTATGAAGACCTCATTCAGGGACCTGCCAAAATCAAACCCTTATTCGATTTCTTAGGTGCTGAGTTAAATGAAAATAAAGTCAATACAACACTGAATAAAATTCACAGCTATGATGTCCATCCTGATTTGAAAAAAACTCATTCAAAGATTTAAATCTGAATATCCATCATGTTGAAATATCTGACGATTCTGCTGATTACCCCGGGTCTTATCTGGGCCGACTACGGCTCCTATCCAGTCACGCGCATACACAGTGTTTATGATGGTGATACGGTACGTGTTGACCTCGCCAGCTTACCTCCGGTGGTCGGTGAAAATATTCCTATTCGATTGCGAGGCATAGACACGCCTGAAATCAAAGGTCGTTGTGCGCAAGAAAAAACACTCGCCATTGTCGCGCGCGACAGGCTGCGCCAACTACTCCAAAAAGCAACGACCATAGAAGCCAGAAATATCACGCGTGGGCGCTACTTCAGAATTGTGGCTGATTTAATACTCGATAATATTAATGTCGCTGATGTACTACTCGCGGAAAATCTAGCGGTGAAATACAGCGGTGGTAAAAAAGCCCACAGCTGGTGTCACTGAGGCTGGAGAACATGCCGGGCATAAAAAACCCACAGACACTTGCGTATCTGTGGGTGAGCTGAGAGGCTAAGCAGAACTATAGCTCGTCAGCATTATTAGCTAAATAATCAGCGACGCCCTCAGTGGTCGGTTTCATACCCGCATCGCCCTTCTGCCAGCCGGCAGGACATACTTCGCCATGCTCTTCTGAGAACTGCAACGCGTCGACGAGTCGCAACATTTCATCGACATTACGTCCCAATGGCAGGTTGTTTACAACCGCATGCTGGATCACGCCTGCTTTATCGATTAGGAATGAGCCACGCAAAGCCACGCCGTCAGCGTGTTCGATACCATAGCTTTGTACAATGGCATGGTTGATGTCAGCCACCAAAGGAAACTTAACGGGTCCAATGCCACCATTTTCTAATGGCGTATTGCGCCATGCAAAATGCGTGAAGGGTGAGTCTATGGATACACCCACAAGTTCTACCCCTCGCTCTGCGAATTCCTTGACGCGCTTATCATGAGCAATGATTTCGGATGGACAAACGAAGGTAAAGTCCAATGGATAAAAGAATAAAACAACATATTTGCCTTGCAAGCTGCTGAGCGTGAAATCATCTTTGATTTCGCCGTTAGCCATAACCGCGGAAGCTGTGAAATCAGGGGCCGGTGTGTTTACGAGTGTAGACATAGTTAATCCTTAGTTTAAGAGAGTCAAAATTTATATTGTTTATAGTGCTGAATAGGAGATTTAGCACTGCTGACAAATTATCGCAGATTTTCCATATGAGTGACTAAATTTTAATCCCAGATAGGCAGGTTTTGCTGCTATCGGTGTACATGTACTCTCACCGAATTATGGCAGATTTACAGCTCATTTATTCATTCGCTAGCACCACAGCAGCAAGATTTTAGTCAGGCTCTGAGAATACGATCATTCAAATCATTTGCAAATGATAATGATTCGTATTAATGTTAAGTCAATAATCATCCATGCCAGAGGCACCATGTCAGCAACAGACACCCTCCAACATCGCTCTAATGCGGTTACACTTGCGCCCAGTTGGCTCAACCACGCAGAGAAGAACTTTATTAGGTTTCTTGCCCGCGCAGTCGGCGATCAAGTGCTTATATTTACTAAAGTGCCTGTCAACAACGTCCTTGAACAGGTGCCCTTGTTTGCAGAATACCCACACTACGACTTCGACACAGAGGTGTTTGATTTTGTTTTATGCCGCATGAGTGACCTAGCAGTAGTGTGCGTGTTGCGTCTGGATGCCAGAAAGATTCCCCAGCAAAAACACGCTTTAGCGGATAACGCTCTTCCCTCCTTGTGTGAGGACGCCAATATCCCGTATTTAGAAATCCCTGCACGTTGTGGCTATGAGATCATAACGTTACGCCAGCTGCTTACACCCTACATCAAGCGCTGATTCTAATGGACAGCAAATCTTGATCATGTTGCGACTGTTTTTACTGCCAAGTCGAGTTATAAAACCAATATGAGCTTATGCCAAACATTTCTTTGGTGACCAAACCAAGCAAGAACGCTAGCAAAGATAAGCCTAAAAACAATATCACAACAAATAGCAAACCTGCCCACAACCAAGAAAACATTTCTCTGGTATTAGCCATGATTTGTCTCAGACTAAGTGCAGAATTTGATTTATGCATACGCACAGCGTTATAAATTCTGACTAAGATAATTAGTATCAGCAGTAAAAGCAGATCTGTCATAGTTGATAGTGCGATGGTCGATGCCCGTGTTATACCACTTAAATCAACACCAGGTATAGCCAACCACAAATCTTCTCGCGTATATATTTGAATACCACTAAGCTATCATAAATGCACCAGCCAGTTAATCTACTTGAATCATCGGGGGCAATGATTTTTCACGCCACAGACCAGCCGTTCTTATCCGTTATTGTGTCCGTTTATAATAAGCAGGACAGCCTCAGTAGATGTCTTGATAGTCTGCTTGATTGTCCAGTTGCATTAGAGATCATTATAGTTGACGACGACAGTAGTGATGACTCGCGCAGCATCGCGCAAGCCTATGTCGATCAATATCAGAATTGTAAATTGATTTGTCTGACAAAAAACTGTGGTGCGGGCGAGGCAAGAAATGTCGGTGCCAAGCACGCATGCGGCCAATATCTTGCTTTTTTTGATGCTGATGACTGGTGTGAAAATGCTGTGCTCTCAACGCTATACGACCAACTCGCTGAACACAGCTTTCCGGACATCGCTGTTACTGGCTATAAGAAATACTGCCACCACGACTATCAGTCCAACTACACTTTCCATACTCGCTATCTTGGGCTTCACACTGGTGTGCAAGCGGTTGAGCTGAGACTGGCAAAAGTGATCTGCCCTTCACCTTGGAATAAACTGTATAAAACCAGTTACTGGCAAAATCATAAACTTGCCTGGCCGGAAATGCGCCATAGCGAAGATTTTGCCTCAATCCTTGAGTTTCTCGCCGAGGCAGAATCTGTCCTGATCAGCAATCAAGCATACTACTGCTACAATGTTAACGAGGGCAGTCTCACTAGGAGCCTCAAAGCAGATAAGATTGATCATATGTTGACCGCGCTTGAGCATATGCGTGTACGATCATCAAGCATTAAACACGCTGACCTGATTGATAATTTCGACAACAAATTAAATCGCGTGTGTTATGCCCATCTGCGTTATTTTTTAAATATCAACGCCGCCAGCATCTCACGAGACGCATTGATTTATTTATGCTCGAGACTGATCCAGTTCAATCTAGATCATGCGGTACCCTACCGCTTCTTTGTGAAAGAATTTGACGGCTATAAATTTCTCAAGTTGCTGCGCCAAGTGCAGACCCAGCATAAGCTGGCTTACAACATACTTGAACACTACTCCACATTAGAACAGCTAAAAATCAATACTTTTGTGTTGTCACCCATCAAACTGCGCGTGTGGAAAAAGCGCAGTCCAACGCGCTATCCTAATTAGACCTTAAGCACGCAGAGCCTGATCTAAATCTGCCATGACATCCTTAGCGTCTTCAATCCCAATTGATAGCCGTACCACATCAGGTCCCGCGCCGGCAGCTACTTTTTGCGCATCTGTTAATTGTCTATGTGTGGTTGAAGCAGGATGAATAATCAATGAGCGGGTATCACCAATGTTCGCTAGATGGGATAACAACTGACACTTATCAACCACTTTGATACCTGCGTCATAGCCACCCTTGACGCCAAATGTAAATACCGCGCCAGCGCCCTCAGGACAGTATTTTTGTGCTAAGGCATAAAATGGATTATCTGCTAGACCCGCATAGGAAACCCACTCGACTTCACTGTGTTGGGTCAGGAAAGTGGCTACCTCAAGCGCGTTATCTGCATGCTTACGCATGCGCAGGGGTAGGGTCTCAGCACCGGTAATAGACAAATAGGCATTCATGGCTGACATGGTTGGACCAAGGTCGCGCAAACCAACTGCATGACCATAGAGCGTGTAAGCCATGGGTCCGAACTTTTCATAAAAGTTAAGTCCATGATAAGCGCCACAGGGCTCTGTCAGACTTTTGAATTTATCATTTTGCGCCCAATCAAATTTTCCAGAGTCCACCACCGCACCACCCATAGCATTACCATGCCCGGAGATGAATTTAGTCGTGGAGTGAACAACAATGTCTGCTCCATATTCAATCGGTCGACACAAAGCCGGTGATGGCAGTGTGTTATCGACTATCAATGGCACCCCGGCCGCATGAGCAATTTCTGCAATACGTTCAATATCGCACACGATGCCACCAGGATTAGCCAAACTCTCGGTGAAAATAGCTTTAGTATTTGGTGTGACGGCCTGTTTAAAATTCTCCGGGTCTACCGGGTCAACAAAAATTACATTCCAACCAAATTTTTTAAAGGTGTGGCCAAATTGAGTGATTGAACCACCATATAGTTTATTTGAGGCAATGAAATCGTCACCGCTTTCCATCAGGGCAAACAGCGCTAACAGCTGGGCAGAATGGCCTGAAGCAGTACAAGTCGCACCTACCCCACCCTCGAGACTCGCCACTCGTGCCTGAAATGCACTGACAGTCGGATTGGTTAAATGGGAGTAGATATAGCCTGTGTCCTCTAAACCAAACAACGCTGCAGCATGATCAGCATCCTTGAAGACAAAGGCCGTCGACTGAACAATGGGTAATGATCTGGCGCCTGTTGCTGGATCAGGGTCGGCACCGGCATGCACCGAGCGTGTTGCAAAACCATAGTCTTTCTCTTCAGTCACGTATATACCTCACTTGTTGTAATGGCCATGATTCGCATTGGCGCTATAATTTGTGCCATGATCGTATCGATATGTTTACTCAAGCTCAAGTCACAAGCCCATATACATAGACCATGCCTGCAAGACTTTTCTTACCTGGCAGTCAAACAACCCCTGTTGCGACCACTACAATTAACCTTATGCCTGACACTTTGATATCTGCGGACATATTGAAGCTAGAGGAAACACTCACCATCTTGGAAGAACTGCTGGCTAACGATCAGCACGTCACTCGCCAACACATCCAACAATTAAAGGTATTTTATTCGCCGCTGTTCGACTTTGATTATTCCGAGTCGGGCTCCTACTTTTATGCCGCGGTTAAGTCACTATGCCTGCATCACGTGGAGCCAGCGGATGAATCTGGCCTAATCTTGTCTGAGCACTTCAAAAATAGCTTAACCCGCTTGGAAAAAATCGCCATGTTGAGTCTGAATCGACAAAAGTACCAGTCCGCATTCGTGTCCGAGTTATTGGCAATGGCCCATCTCTGGGATTTAAATCAAACGCTGGATGTGTCTGATATGTTGCAACAGGTGTTGCGTGCAATGCGCTATGATGCAATCCAAAGTAATCCTTCTGAACATCCTTAGCTATGGTTGAAGCAGCCCCTAATCTGGTCATTGTCATGAACTCCGAGAAAGTCTTGGAGTATTTTCGGCAGCGCTCACTTTCTGAGCACCAGACGGATGACCTCGACCGCATCGATGCAAAGCTAGAACAAGGATTTCAGGTGGGTGGTGATTTCATCAAGCAACCCAGTGCTGAAGATAAAGCCATGTTTATGGCCAATATGCTGATTCACGCGCTCAATCAGAACGATGAGACAAAAATGGGGCTATGTTGCAGTTTCCTAGCGACGCGCTACCCCGATTTGAAACAAGTGCGTATTGTCCAGCACCCTGATCGTACTTCGATCGAAATGATTAACGACCGGATTTATGTAGAAGAGACTCAAGTACAATTTAAGTCTAGGCAAGAGTTAAGCTAAGCGCAATCACCATTGCGTGCCTCAACCTGACCCTGATACCAAGTAGATACGACTAGCAACACCTACAACCCTCTGCTGAAGATGATTTTGTTGCTTTTTTGCGACAATTTCAGGTGGATAGTCCCTGTCTGAATGGGACATTCTCAACATGCAAAATTATATATACTGGGGCATCAACCCTAAGTAATACCAAAATTATATTATGTGATATTAGTTGTTGCTAATATGCGACATTTATCACATTTTATATTGGTAAATGCATATATTTATGTGGTAGGATTACAACTCATGGTTGGGTATGTGCATTTCTACGTCATCTCTTCCAAGTAACTCGAGTACATTTAATCAAATCAATGAGAGGAGTCTCAATGAAAAATTTATTATTAGGTGGCGCTATTGCGCTCAGCCTTGCTGCTACAACTGCCGTTGCCGGTGGTGTTTCTGGTGGTAATGCTAATTCAAACTGGACTATCTACGGATGGCAAAACTGGTCAATTGAAAATGTTGACGTTGATGCGGCCCGTGAATACATGCGCATTAACAACAATGCAGCAAATATTGGTTTTGCGGCCTCAATTGACACTGGTGTTGGTGGTATGAAAGCTAATCTCCAATGCGAGCAGTTCACTTTCCATAACCGCTTTAACGATTTTACCAACTGGTGTAACCGTAACTCAAAGATGAGTCTCTCGGGTGACTTCGGTGAAATCATGGTTGGCCAGTGGCTACTGCCTTACAATGAAATGGTCGCACAGTGGGTAGACCCATTCTATGATGCAGGTGCGGATTCGCATACATCAATTATGGGTAACATGGGTAATAACGAAGGTGGATTCTACAACGGATCTGGTTTTGGTAGTGATGAGGCATTCAACCGCCGTCAGGAAGAAATCATTCAGTACTTCAGCCCGAACGTTGGTGGTTTGAGTTTCCGTGTTGCAACTACTAATTTCCACCGAAATTCAGGACTTGGCCCCTACATTACAGGCGGTGAACAGCAACAGTCTTACGGTGAGCTGGATCCACGTATCTGGTCGACTGGTGTGTCTTATGACTCAACGCTTGCTTCTGGTGACAGTGTCTGGTTCGCGCTGACTTATGAAAAGCACGACGAGTGGGCTGCTGTTAAGCATGATTGTTCTGACTCTGACGATGAAGGTTACCGAATTGCTGGCCGCTACATTCACAACATGGCTAACGGTGGCTTCATTCAAGTCTCTGCGATGTATGAAAACCTAGAGTATCAATGGGATGAGTGTGTCAGTAATACCAGCGGTTTCGATTCATACGCAGATGTCAGCGGTAACCTCGACTTAGAGCGTGATGCTTACATGATCTCAACCAAGATTGGTATGGGTAATGGCATGGACATCCGTGCTTCATACATGTACGGTGAAGAGATTGAATCTTTTGGATCAGACATTGACGATTCCGATGCGAGTGCATATAACTTGGGTGTTTTCTACACAATGCCTGCTGGCACAGAACTACGTCTTACGTATTCGAAAGTTGATAACGAAGATGCTTCACACTACGACTTCGGTATTGGTGGTACAGGTGTTGGTGCCGGTGAAGATGTTGAGATGTATGCAATTGGTCTAGTTCAGTGGTTCTAAGCTGGAACTGACTCTAACCTTATGGTTGGGAAAAGGCACCTTCGGGTGCCTTTTTTTATGCCTGATAAAAAGCTGATTTTAATTGCACTATCTTGTACCATTCGGTGTTTAAGTATTTAACTCAACGGATAATCCATGCGCAAACAACTTATCTTAATAATGATCTTTACCTGTTCCTATGCATGGGCGGGCTGTACGCCAGAAACCGTTAATTTCTATCTGGAAAAAGGCTTCAATCAGGATCAAATCACCAAATTATGCTCACAGGCAACCGAGACCGTGCCAAATTATCAGCCTTATCAAAAACCTGTAGTCATTGTTAAACAAGGGTATATGCCAGGCATGTCTGAAGAAGCTTCCAGAGCTGTTAGAACATTGAAAGGGGGCATTGATGGTCGCTCAATAGACGTCACTGACTCTAAAATAGACTATATCAGCAAACTTTGTCTCAAAGCTGGTAATAGTCCTGAAGCCGATCAGCGCGTAGAGAAGTGTATTGATGTTGCTTATTCAATAGCTCGAGAAAATCTAAAAGTCAGAGAGTCAGGCGCTGGCATGTTATTTTTTGGTCAAGAAACAGTCAGCGTATCCAGCAGAGATATAAAAAGAAAGTTGGTAATCAGTGATCCCTGGGCTGCCTATAGCTCAGAAATAGCTGTACAGCTTCGCCGAAAATACGACTCTTTGAAAGATCCACATGAGATAGATATTCCTCTGCGCCGCCAGGCATCGGCTAATGAAGTTATAGATGCTCTTCGCACCCTGTCATCTGAGTACCGCAATATTCAAACAGGTGTCCAGGAAAGTGAGGTCGAAAAAATTCTACGCGACGACTATGTCCCGCCTACGGAAGAGGAATATGTTGCCTCACAACCCACTTACGAACAACAAAAGCAGGAAAAAGACAAAGACAAGAAGTGGTGGAATCCGTTTGACTAGTGCACACCGCTAGCTTTATTCATCGGCGATTTCAACACGTTGAATCAAAGAGCGTTCACGCATGGCACTGGGAATAGCAATATTCATTAACTCTAACAGCGTTGGGCTCACGGCCCCCAGCCCCCGGCCCGCTGCTAAGGTAATCTCATCACCACTGTGATCAAGTACCGCACAAGGCACCGGATTGGTGGTGTGTTGAGTATGTGGGTCACCCGTTAAAGCATCGTACATCTCATCACAATTACCATGATCAGAGGTGAGTAATATATTGACGCCCTGTGTGGTCGCCGCATCCAATAAACGACCAACTTGTTTATCCATGAATTCCAGCGCCTTGATAATGGCTTCCGGCACGGCCGTGTGGCCGACCATATCGCCATTTGCGTAGTTAACAATAATTAAACTATGTTCGCCGGCTTCGACCGAGGCGATCACTTCATCAGTCACTTGTTTGGCACTCATCTCAGGTTTTAAATCATAGGTAGCGACTTTGGGTGAGGGCACCATAATTCGATCTTCACCGGGAAAGGGCTTTTCCTTACCGCCATTAATGAAGAAAGTCACATGCGGGTATTTCTCTGTTTCGGCACAATGAAATTGTTTCAGCCCACGATTGCTCACCACCTCTGCTAATGAGATTGTCGGGTGCTCGGACTGAAACGCCACGGGGCTGTTGAAGGAAGAATGGAACACGGTCATGGTAGACATGTTAATGGGCGTGAAAGCATGCCGCTCAAATTCGTTAAAATCCTGCTCGGCCAAGGCTGCGCCCAACTGACGTGGGCGATCATTTCTGAAATTGAAGAAGATCACCTCATCATCGGCCTGAATACGATCACACCCTTTAATAATAGTTGGCACGATAAATTCGTCCAGGATTTCTTTTTTATAGCACATGCGTATGGCTTGCCGGGCACTGTCCTCAACCGTCACATCGCCGGCACCAGTCAAGGCCTTGAAGGCCGCCTCCGTTCGCTCCCAGCGCCGATCCCTATCCATAGCATAATAGCGTCCAATAACAGTATGAATGGCACCGCGTGCCTCTTCTAAGGGTTGGTTAAGCTCCTCTAGATAACTCAATGCCGTATTAGGGCTGGTGTCACGACCGTCAGTAATCATGTGGACTGCCGGTTTGACACCATGCACCTTACACATTTCCAGCAGGGCCTTGAGATGTTCAATGTGAGAGTGCACACCACCATCTGAGACTAAACCCAGTAAATGAACCGGTCGAGCTTTCTTGCGCGCCCGCTTAATTGCCGCTAACAAGACCTTATTTTTAAAAAACCGACCATCATGAATAGCATCATTAATCATGACTAAATCTTGATGGATAATATTGCCGCAACCCATGGTGATATGACCAACCTCGGAGTTACCCATCTGGCCATCTGGCAAACCCACTGCCGCACCAGAGGCCTGCAAGGTGGTATATGGGTGATCAGCAAAAAATTTATCCAGCCGCGGCGTATGCGCTTGCGTGATCGCATTATGTTCGCCCTGAGTATTGACACCAAAGCCATCCAGTATCACCAGCATGGCTCGACCTGTCATACTGTTTTTATCATTCCTTGGCATTGTTGTCTGTGGTGTCTTGTGACGTCTTTTGTTCACTCTCTAGCAGCTCGATTTCATCCAGCTCCTGATCCATTTCCTGTTCTGTCATTGGTCTAAACCGGTTATCGTCATGCGCGCTGATCGCGGGTGCTTTGATCAATTTAGCCATGACCAGGCCCAACTCAAATAACAACCATACGGGCACCGCCAGCAAGACCTGCGATATCACATCCGGTGGGGTTAATAACATACCCACTACAAATGCCATTACGATGACATACGAGCGCGCCCTGGCTAATGCCTCAACGTTAGTCACACCTGTCATCACAAGGACAAAAGTGATAACAGGTACCTCAAAGGCGATCCCGAATGCAATGAACATCTTGGTTACAAAATCAAGATAGCGGCTGATATCGGTCATCACCGAGACACCCTCAGGGGTGGCCGCAGTAAAGAA
>CEOK01198535.1_pt1 | contig 10650 bp, 3 predicted proteins | sample 427001 | NCBI WGS metagenome assembly CEOK01 (sample SAMEA2591108, study PRJEB7988) | marine metagenome | isolation source: saline water (ENVO:00002010), including | reverse complement strand
GCTTCTTCTGCTGGAGCTTCTTCCGCTGGAGCTTCTAATGCTTCTTCTTGAGCCTTAATCCTTGCTTCATTAGCAATTTTCTCATTCTCAAGAGCTTTCGCTTTTTGGTCCTCTTTTAATTTCTGAAGATCGCTTTTCTTTTGGTCAATTCTTTTAAGCTTATCATCCATCCAGTCATTGAACCTTTTTTCAGCCTCTTGTTCATCAAAAGCACCTTTTGCTACCCCGCCTAATAAGTGGTATTTTAACAAAACCCCTTTGTAAGAAAGTATATTTCTGGCTGTTTTGGTTGGTTGTGCACCGTTTTGAAGCCATTTAACTGAATTATCCATGTCTACTTCAATTGTAGCAGGATTAGTATTTGGATTATATACACCTAATTTTTCAAGATATTTACCGTCTCTTTTTGAGCGAGAATCTGCTGCGACGATCCAGTAAAATGGTTTTCCTTTTTTACCGTGTCTTTGAAGTCTTATTTTTACTGACATAATATTAAATTTTAAGGTCCTCGACCAAGTTTATTAATTAGCTGGCAAATATAATATAAAATTCTTTTACCAAACTAATTCTTTGAATTTTTTGTATTACATTTACTTTAATTGATAATCAAATGAAAAAACTCCTATTAATTACTATTGTTTTTATCTTTTTTAATTGTGAAGATGAGCTCAGTAATAAAATACCTGGTTTTGAAGCAACGATTAACGGTAACTTTGACTGGGTAGCAGATTCTTATGTTGCTACACTTCAAAATAATCAACTTTCTATCACCGCTACAAGTCCGTTTGGAACCATAGCAATGCAAATAGATTCACTTGAATTAGGTTCTTACAATTTGTACAGTTGGACAGATGATTTTGCCATTTTTCAAGACACTTTACAATATTCAACTCAGAATGATGGAGTTAACAGTATTGCACATCTAAGCGATGGATTAATCGATATTAATGAAATTGATAATATCAATAATACAGTAAGTGGACATTTTCATTTTGACGCATATAACGGAACTGGAGAATATACGATAAATCTTTCTGAGGGAGTTTTTTATAAAATTCCTATAACATCAGATAGTCAGGACTAAATATTTTAACAAATAATGTATTTAATTTTTGATACCGAAACCACCGGTCTACCAAAAAATTGGAGAGCCCCAATTTCAGATACAAATAATTGGCCAAGATGTGTTCAAATTGCATGGCAGCTTCATGACGAATTAGGAAATTTAATCGAAAGTAACAGTTATCTTATCAAACCTGATGGATATGACATTCCCTATGAGTCTAAAAAAATTCATGGAATTTCTACACAATTAGCAGAGTTAGAGGGTGAAAAATTAGAAACAGTTTTGGAGGAGTTTAATCTTTCTATTTCTAAATCAAAATTTATCATCGGTCATAATGTGAATTTTGATTTAAACGTAATTGGTTGTGAGTTTTACAGAAAAAATATACCATCAAATATCGAACTTACAGACATATTAGACACATGCACTGAGTCTACTGCTTTTTTATGTAAGCTTCCTGGAGGAAGGGGCGGTAAGTTCAAACTACCAACTTTAACAGAATTACATGAATTTTTATTTTCATCTCCATTTAATGAAGCCCATAATGCAACAGCTGATGTTGAAGCAACGTCGAGATGTTTTTTAGAATTGATAAGATTAAAAAACTTTAAGAAGGAAGAGCTTCACGCTGACGACGAATATTTAGATAAATTCTCAAATCACAACAAAGAAATAATCCAAAAAATAGGGTTAAAACATCAAAATCTTAAGAAAAGATCTGAAAATTTAAAAAAAGAGTTAATTGAAAAAGTTGTTGCTGATCAAAAAACAGAATCCAGGGTATTTGACATTGATCTTTCTGATTCTGATTTTACACATTTACATAATCACAGTCAATTTTCAATGTTACAGTCTACCATTAAGATTAATGATTTGGTAGACATAACTGCCGATATGAATATGAAAGCAGTTGCAATAACAGATTTAGGAAATATGATGGGCGCTTTTAGGTTTGTAGATGCTGTAAAGAAAAAAAACAAGCAAATAAAAGAGTTTAACAAAAGCAATTCAGAAAATAAACATCTTATAAAACCAATAGTTGGTTGTGTTTTAAATGTTTGTGAAGATCATTTAAATAAAAATTACAGAGACAATGGTTACCAGGTAGTATTTCTTGCAAAAAATAAAAATGGGTATAACAATTTATCAACACTTTCATCTTTAGCCTACACCAAGGGTTTTTATTATGTTCCCAGGGTTGATAAAAAGTTAATTCTAGACTACAAGGACGATTTAATTGTTCTTTCAGGTAACTTATATGGCGAAATTTCAAATAAAATTTTAACAATTGGTAAAAAAGAAGCTGAAGATTCCTTAATGTGGTGGAAAGAAAATTTTGCTGAAGATTTTTATATTGAATTAAACAGACATAAGCAGGAAGATGAGGATACCGTAAATAAAATTTTATTAGAATTTTCTGAAAAACATGACATTAAACTGGTTGCTACCAATAACACATTTTATTTGGACAATGATAGTGCTAACGCCCATGATATATTATTGTGTGTAAAGGATGGAGAAAAACTTTCGACTCCAAAGGGCAAAGGTAGGGGATTCAGATACGGATTGCCGAATAACGAGTATTATTTTAAATCCTCTGAGGAAATGAAATCAATTTTTTCAGATATTCCATCGGCCATATATAATACAAATGAAATTGTATCAAAAGTTGAGTCTTTTGATTTGCATAATGATGTATTATTACCAAAGTTTGAAATTCCCGATGAATTTATTGAATCTAAAGATAAAGACGATGGAGGAAAAAGAGGTGAAAATAAATATCTAAGACATTTAACTTTTCTTGGTGCTGAAAAAAGATATGGAAAACTTAATGACGATTTAAAGGAAAGAATTGAATTTGAGTTGGGAACTATTAAAAATACAGGATATCCGGGTTATTTTTTGATAGTTGAGGATTTTATAAGAAAAGCAAGAGAAATGAAAGTTTCTGTTGGTCCTGGAAGAGGATCTGCAGCCGGATCCGTAGTTGCCTATTGTCTTTGGATAACTAATATTGATCCGATAAAATATGATTTACTTTTTGAAAGATTTTTAAATCCTGACAGAATTAGTATGCCTGATATAGATATCGATTTTGATGATGTAGGAAGAAATAAGGTAATAAGCTATGTCATTGAAAAATATGGTGAAAATCAGGTAGCTCAAATAATAACCTATGGTACAATGGCAGCAAAATCATCAATCAGAGATACCGCCAGAGTTCTTGATCTGCCCCTTGGTGATGCAGACAGAATTGCAAAGTTAATTCCTAATATGACAAAACTAAGCTCCATTTTTGAAACTGATCATAAAGAGCTAAGAAAAAAATTTAGAGCAGATGACTTAGATAAAATTAATCAATTATTAAGTATTTCTCAGTTAGGCAATTTAGAATCTGAAACAATAAAGCAGGCCAGATTATTAGAAGGTTCTTTGAGAAATACTGGAATACATGCATGTGGGGTAATTATTACTCCTGATGATATCAAAAACTTTGTTCCAATTGCAACTGCCAAAGATTCTGATTTATATGTAACTCAATTTGACAATGCAGTTGTAGAGCAGGCAGGTTTGTTGAAGATGGACTTTCTGGGATTAAAAACTCTCACACTTATCAAAGACACTGTAAAAATTGTTAAGGCCAAGTATGGTATTAATTTAGATCCGGATAATTTTCCGATTGATGATCAAAAGACTTATGAATTATTTCAGAAAGGTGAAACAGTTGGAATTTTTCAATATGAATCGCCTGGAATGCAAAAACATTTAAAAGATTTAAAGCCATCAGTTTTTGATGATTTAATTGCTATGAATGCTTTGTATCGTCCTGGCCCAATGGAATACATTCCTAGCTTTATCAAACGTAAACACGGAGAGGAAAAAATTGTATATGATTTACCAGAAATGGAGGAATTTCTTAAAGATACTTACGGAATAACAGTTTACCAGGAGCAAGTGATGTTACTTTCCCAAAAAATTGGTGATTTCTCTAAGGGTGAAGCGGATATTTTAAGAAAGGCTATGGGTAAAAAACAGAAAGATGTTTTGGACAAAATGAAACCTAAGTTTTTAAAAAATTCTGAAAAAAAAGGATTTAAAACTGAAAAAGTTGAAAAAATTTGGAAAGACTGGGAAGCATTTGCCAGCTATGCTTTTAATAAGTCTCATTCAACTTGTTATGCTTGGATAGCCTATCAAACAGCTTATCTTAAGGCGAATTATCCAGCTGAATATATGGCCTCAGTTTTGTCAAATAATATGAAAGACATAAAAAATATTACATTTTTTATGGGTGAGTGCAAAAGAATGAAGCTAGAGGTATTAGGGCCTGATTTAAACGAATCATACTATAAATTTTCGGTTAATAAAGATAACGCAATAAGATTTGGTATGGGTGCAATCAAGGGCGTTGGAGCATCTGCCGTTAAGGCAATTGTTGACGAGAGAAAAGCGAATGGCTCATTCAATTCAATTTTCGATTTGTCTCAAAGAGTTGATTTGAGAGCTGCTAATAAAAAAGCATTTGACGGATTGACAGCAGCTGGAGCTTTTGATTCTTTTAATATAGACAGAGCTCAATATTTTCATGACAATGGTGATGGAATTACATTTATTGAAAAAATATTAAGACACGGAAATAAATTCCAAGAAAATAAGAATTCATCCCAGGTTAGTTTGTTTGCTGGCACAAATGATTTACAAATATCAAATCCCGTCATCCCAGATGTTGAACCTTGGCCAACAATAGAAAAGTTGGCAAAAGAAAAAGAGGTAGTAGGTATTTATATTTCAGGCCATCCGCTAGATGATTTTAGGGTTGAAATGGAATCTTTTTGTAATGGTGATGTAAGTGTATTTAAATCTCCTAAAGAATTCGTTAACAAAGAAATTACAGTAGCTGGAGTAATTACAGAAGTTGAGCATAGAGTAAGTAGGCAGGGAAAAGGATGGGCATTTTTTATTCTTGAAGATTATGTAGATTCATATAATTTTAGAATTTTTGGTGAAGAATATCTAAGATTCAAACATTTTTTAACATTAAATAATTTTTTATATGTAAAAACTAAAATTGTTGATGGTTGGTTAAACAAAGAAACGGGTATACGTGGTGAGCCTAGAATTCAGTATAATAATTTTAAATTATTACAAGATGTTGTTAAAACATTTGCCAAAAAAATATCAATTCAATTAAAATTAGAAGATATAAAATCAGAAAAAATTAAATCCATTAAATCTTTACTTGGTCAACATGACGGTTCACACAATTTGAGTTTTGTTGTATATGATGATGATGAAAAAATAATGGTTGAAATGGATAGTGAAAAGCAAAAGGTTGATATTTCTCCTACATTATTAAATCTATTAGAACATAATAATATTTTTTATAAGCTTAATTAGATTATTTAGTTATTTTTGATAAAATTTTTAAAAATTATGGCACTAGAAATTACCGATAATAACTTTGAAGAAACAGTTTTAAAAAGCGATAAACCTGTATTGGTTGATTTTTGGGCAGCCTGGTGCGGCCCTTGTAGAATGGTAGGACCAATCATTGACGAAATTAGTTCCGAATATGAAGGTAAAGCAGTAGTTGGAAAGGTTGATATTGATTCTCATCAGCAATATGCAGCTCAATTCGGTGTTAGAAATATCCCCACTGTTCTTATTTTTAAAGATGGAGAATTGGTTGATAGAAAGGTCGGAGTTTCGTCAAAAAACGATTATACTAGTGCAATAGATTCCCTTATTTAAAATAATTTTTTACTTTGTCATACGTTTTAAATGGTATGAAGAGAATTTTAGCTATATTTTTTTTATTCTTTTTTTCAATTTCAATTGGACAAAATATTAATATAGTATCATTTGATTCTTCTGCTGAATACACTCCAGGGTCTGGAGTATCAGTTCATTTAAATCCTACCGGTGTTTTTGATTTTGTAAATGCATCTGATTTAGACTTTAATCTTAATAATAGTTTTATTTTGGAGCTTTCGGGGCCTGGTGGAGATTTTGAAAATCTAACTATATTAAATACGGCAGATGATTTTTACACTTCCTTAATCAATGGAATTCTTCCCAATGATTTGGAATCAGGAGAGTATAAATTAAGAATTAGATCAACTCAACCAGCATTGGTACAGGAAACAGATTTTTTCACTGTAGATAATTCAATAACCAGCTCCACACCCTCTCTTTCATCAAACATTGAATCAAATTCAAGCTACACTCAATGTTTAAATGATAATGTAAATGTGATTAATCCTTTCTTTGGATCGTTTAATCAGAATTACAATTCACTCTCTGGCGATATGCCAAGTAGTAATAAGTTTTTTACTGTTACCCCAACCAGTGATCAAAACACAATAGAAGTAAATATTATTGATCTTTCTAACGGTACTTCAGTTTCTTTGAGTCCGATTTCTGGAAACGTTTATCAAATTCCTGAAAATCTTTCGGTTGGAACTTATAATATTGAGGTTCAAGAAGGCTCACCGGAAGGATACTCAACCTTCTTTAGTTCTGCATTTATTTTTCATACAAGTGCAACCATTTTTGGAAATGCATCGTCTGAAACTGTATGTGTGGGGGCAGAAGTAACATTTAATATCGATGTTGGAGATTTGGGTATTGGAAGTAATTCTATGGGTTCTTATTATATTATTAGTTTTGGAGATGGTTCCTCAGATTTAATCCTCACACAAGCTGAATTATTAGAACTATATAGTGATCCAATCAATCCAATTACTCATGTTTTTGAACAAGCATCCTGTGCAGAGGACGGAAACACAAGTTTTGAGGTTTCATTTAAGTTATTTAATAAAGGGATTAACGCACAATGTGATAATTATTCTCAGAATGGGTTGGGTGCTTCTAAAGAAATAGCAACAGCAGAAGCTCCTCAATCACAATTTGACCTTGCTCTCGAGCAGTGTGTTAATGAGGATATTGAAGTTTTTAACACAACAATTGCAGGATCATACCCTGCTGCTAACGGGGAATGTGGTGGTGATGTTGATTATAGCTGGCTCGTTAAAAAACCTAGTTTCTCTGATTTTTTACCAGTTTCGCTACTCAGTAATTCATGGGTAAGTGGAGAAAACTTAGTAATTCCTGCTGCGGATGTAGACGAGATTGGATGCTGGGAAATCAAACTTATTGCTGTAAATCCTGCCGCGTGTTTGGAAGAATCTCAATTCACAGGTATCATTAATATTGAAGATATCCCCGAGGCAAATTTTAGTCCCGTGGGGGATCTATGTAAAAATGATATCATAAACTTAACTGGTGAGTCAAATATTATCCCTGTTTCCTGTGATTTTACTCTTCCAGGCGAGACTCCAACCTATGTGTGGAGTGTTTCGCCGGATTCTGGTTATAGTTTATTAAATGATTCTGAAGATAACCCTACAACCTTAGAAAGTCAAAACCCAATAATTACTTTTACCGAGGATGGTAGTTATACCCTTAGCCTAACGGTAACTACCGAATGCGGATCAGATACGCATAGTGAAACATTTGATGTTTTAGGAAACCCTAGTGTTGATTTTGAATTAGATTCATCTACATTTTGTTCTACATCTTCCTATATAATTGATTTTTCGGATCAATTAACACCAACTTATTCAGATGGTTTTTCTGCTCCAACTGACTATACTTGGACGGTCACAGGAACTGATATAGACAGTAATGATTATGATTTTGTTAATGGCACTAGTAGCACCGATGAATTTCCAATAATTCAATTAAATTCATTTAAAACATATGATGTTACAATTACTGTAGGTTCAAATTGTGATGTGCCTGATTCTGATACCATTCAAATCACCCTTAATCAACAACCAACAATTACAAATACAATCACTGATCAAGAGATTTGTTCAGGTGATGAATCAACCCAGGTAGACCTAGTTTCTGACGTTGAAAACACAACTTTTTCCTGGGTAACAACCGAAAATGAAAATTTAACTGGATATCTTGAAAGCGGTACTACTTCATTTTTACCAGTTCAGACTATTGTAAATAGTTCTACAGAAATTCAAGAACTCGAATTTACTGTTACTCCAACGGCTAACGGATGTATAGGTGATCCATTTATTTATAATATAATTGTTAATCCTATCCCGATAGTTTTAGATGAAAGCATTACAGTATGTAGTGGTGATCCATTTACCATCTTGCCAGCCGATGATTTGGAATCTGAAATCATACCAGTCGGAACAATATACAGTTGGACAGAACCCGTAATTGATCCTGTGGGTGCTATTACTGGCGGTGCTTCAGCAACCGATCAATCAAATATTAGCCAAACCTTGGTTAATAATTCACAGAGTGTAGCTAATGTTACTTATACGGTGACACCTAATTATAATGGTTGTATTGGGGATACTTTTAATGTTGTTGTTACTGTAATTCCAAATGTGGGTGTTGATAATATTGATGATCAAATTTTATGTAATGGAGAAGAAACAACAGCCATAGAGTTTTCAACTGCAAATGATTCAGAAAACTCTCAATCTATAAACGGATTTACCTATAAAGGTAGTTTTGAAGGAAATGATTATTATATTTCTAACAGCGCACAGGATTATTCAGATGCTCTTTCTTCAGCTACAAATGTTGGTGGTTATTTAGCTTCGATTTCATCAGAAGATGAAAATAATTTTATTCGAGATAATGTATTATCCGGCGGCCAGCAGGCATGGATTGGATACTATCAAGACACCTCCGCTGCTGATTACTCTGAGCCAGCTGGTGGATGGGTATGGGCCTCTGGAGAAAACAGTACATATACAAATTGGGCGTCTGGAGAACCAAATAATCAATGTATCCCTCAAGGTGAAGATAATGTGGTAATGTATTCAAGCGGATTATGGAATGATGGTTGTCCGGATAACGATGCAAAGGTATTTGTTTTAGAAGTTGCTCAAAGTAATGTAGATCAAGATTTAATAACTTATTTATGGACAAACGATAATACGGATATTGGTTTAGCTGAAGCAGGTAATGGAAATATAGATTCTTTTACTGCTACAAATACAACAACAGATCCAATCATAGCTAATATTACTGTAACATCGGTTTACACATATAATGGTGTTAGTTGTGAAGGTGAATCAGAAACATTTACAATCACAGTATACCCATCTCCTCAAGTAGAGTTCTCAGAAGATGATCAGTTCATCACAAGCGGTGAAACTTCAACAGAAGTTAATCTAACTAGTTCAACAGAAAATGTTTCAATTTCATGGACGGCTGTAGCTGATATAGGTATTCAAGGTTTGGAAAATCTAACTGGCACAAATTCTATCCCTGAAGAAACGCTGATAAATACTTTGAATGAGCCTCAGACTGTTGTTTACACTGTTATTGCATCTGGCGACACTTCTGATTGTGACGGAATACCTGTTGACTATACGATAACTGTAAATCCATTAGCACAGGTTAACCCAGTTGATGACGAAATATTATGTAATGGAGATAATTTAGTTGTTGAATTTACTTCCATAGTAACAGGAGGAGAAATCTCCTATTTATGGACAAATGATAATACAGATATTGGTCTAGCTGATGAAGGATTGGGTAATTTAGATTTTATTGTCACAAATAATTCTGAGGAGTCGATTACAGCAAATATAACTGTAACTCCAACATTTACCAATGGAGACAATTCTAACCAGGGAGACCCGATTAATTTTAGCATAACTGTAAATCCTTCAGCTCAAGTTGACAATATCGATGACATTAACGTTTCAAATGGTACATTAATTGGTCTGATTGAATTTACTACTCTTAATACAGGAGGAACAACAACCTATGAGTGGACTAACGATAATACAGACATAGGATTGGTTGATAGCGGAAATGAAAGTATTCCCGAATTTACCGCTGTTAACGATGGAGATATTCCAATTACTGGTACAATTGAAGTTACGCCAATTCTTGAGGAAAATGGGGTCATATGTTCTGGAGATTCAGAGACTTTTACTATTACAGTTAATCCTGATGCTCAAGTAAATGAAATTGATGATCTAGTTTATAATGATGGTGATTTAGTTCAAATTCCTTTTACGAGTTCTAATACTGGCGGAGACAATTCTTATGAATGGAGCAGTACAAATTCCGAAACAGGGTTGGAAGATTCAGGTTCAGGCGATATCGAATTTACCGCGACTAATACAGTAAGTAATAGTCCAATTGTTACAACAGTAACCGTTATTCCATCTTTTACAAATGGAGATGACAGTAATACTGGGGAGCCAGAGACCTTTACAATCACTGTAAATCCAATTGCTCAGATTGAGCCAACGGAAAACATTACATTATGTGAAGGAGAAGAATTGGAAACTATTATATTTTCGACCCTTAACACAGGTGGTACAACTACTTACGAATGGACTAATGACAATACAGATATTGGCTTGGCTGCAAATGGGGTTGGAGACATCCCTTCATTCACCTTTACAAACGATACCACAAGTGCATTGATTGCAACAATAGAGGTTACCCCAACTTATGAGAACGGTGGAATAAGTAATACAGGTAATCCAGAGACCTTTACGATTACGGTGAATCCTGGCGCACAG
>CEOK01175860.1_pt1 | contig 10653 bp, 7 predicted proteins | sample 427001 | NCBI WGS metagenome assembly CEOK01 (sample SAMEA2591108, study PRJEB7988) | marine metagenome | isolation source: saline water (ENVO:00002010), including | reverse complement strand
GGTTTCAGCATTTGCAGGTTATGACTGCAACTCATGTCAAGGTGGCATGTCAAAAGCCAAATCTGAAAGACTTGAAAAATACAGTAATTTATCCCCTGAAGAGCGCAAAGCATTAAAGGAGAAATACAGTAATTTAAATCCTGAAGAGCGCAAAGCGTTAAAGCAACAAAGAATTGATAAATTCAAAAGCAAAGATTCTGATCAATCTTAATCATTTACAAAAGGCCTTTAATAAAAGGCCTTTTTTTTGGCTTCATTTCTAAAATATTATAACCGCTTTTGCATCTTCCATCCTCGAAATAAAAAGAGCCCTACTTTTATGTAGAGCTCTTTGTTCAAATCACACTAATGACTATGTGATATTTGTCCTTCAACTTGATGTTAGAATCGGGTGCTAAATCCTACTTCGATGTTTCTTCCTGGGATCGGAGCACTTTCCTTCAGAAATGATGTGTGAACATAGCCTAATTGATCCGTAAGATTATTCACTTTCAAATAAAGCTCAGAAGCTTGGTCTTTCTGAATATAATAACCAAGGCGGGCATTGAATAGCGTGTACGAGTCCGTCGCTTCTTCGTTTGATCCTACGACATCATCCTGCTTACCATAATAGGTGGCATTCAGGTTGAATCGATAGTCTTCGTATTCCGTATAGTAACCAAGCCCAATTCTCCAAGGCGGAATTCTAGGCAAGTCACTATCTTCCGTTTTGTTTTTACCTCGTATGTAATCTGCAAATCCGCTGACATAGGTGTTCGCTGTCAATTGATAATCGAATTCATACTCAAAACCATATATGTTCGCCTCTGCTCCTAAATATTGGCGAATTGTAAGCTCTTCAAATGCTTCCTCTGGATGATCATCATCGTGTTCTCCGGTAACAAAACCTGTATCTGATTGAAAAATGAAATTATCGTATTGATTATAATAAATTGAAGCTTTTTGGCTTAAAGCACCTTGATTATTGCTTACAGCGAATTCAACTCCGACAGATTCTTCATTTTCCAAATCTTGATTTCCGATTTCAAAACTCTCTGTTGCGTGGTGAGCTCCAGAACTAAACAATTCAGAAGTCACAGGAGTCCTTTCAGAATAATGAAGGTTTCCACTAAAAGTCAAAGAATCCGATTTTTTAATTACAAATCCGATCGATCCATTTAGGGTTGAATCATCTCTATCAACATCTGTAGCGACAGGCGTTTCACCTTCTCCGACTCGATTCACTGCATCATAATCTCTTGATATGTTCTCATAACGAATGCCCCCATTCAAAGAGACTGAATCCGAAATCTTTTCTTTATGCATGAATCCAATTCCCAATCGCTTCGATGAATCATTATTGATACGAGGATTAGTACTTTCTGCCAATATACCCAATTCATCATTTTCCGTATTGTTTGCAGCATTATGCTCCATAGCAGCAAGATAACTTTCATCCCCATCAATTTTCATGTCAGAATCGGTAAAGCTCAAACTTAAAGCTGAACTAGCACTGTCGCTTTGTTTCGTGAATATAAATTGGCTATCAATGCCTTCATATAGAAATTGTGCATGGTGATCGTCCTCATCATGACCTGCTCCTTCAGCTGGAGCTTCCTCGTGCGAATAATCTCCGTATGCTAATTGGAAATCGACTCGATCAAAATAAGCAGAATCAAAATCATAAACTCCTTTTAATGTAGTTTTTTCTCTATCGATATTGACCACAGACTGTTCGTCATTTGGAACTCCGTAATCGAATGAATAATTAGAATAACTAAGACCGATATAACCGTTTTCATGGGTATAAGATCCTCCAAATCCAAATGTATCTATTTCAGAATGAGAATTCACAACACTATCCGCGAATACTTCCTCTTCTGCATCGTCATGGTGCACTTCAAAACTTGGAGTTTTATAATCGCTCGTTTTCACTTTAGATCCATTAAATTGAAAAACAAAATTTCCAGACTGCTGATAAAAAATACCACCATAATAACGACCATCATTCACACTAGAAAAACGCGTTCTAAAGTCATTTTGAAATGTATCATCATTTTGATAACAATTAGGAATAGAATGATCGAAAACATTCACCACTCCTCCAATTGCATTTGATCCAAAGATTAAACTAGCGGATCCCCTTAATATCTCTATGCGATCAAGCATTAAAGGATTTAATGAAACAGCATGATCTGCTGAAGTAGCTGATAAATCAAAAGCGCTGATACCATTCTCTAAATTAGTCACCCTAAATCCGTCAAGTCCTCGAATAATAGAACGGTTGGCGTTAGGGCCATAAAATGTTTGAGAAATACCAGGTTTTACAGCTAATGTTTGGGCGATTGTTTCAGATCTTAAATCGTTTAATTCTCTTTTTTCAATTACGGAAACGGATTGTGTCTTTTCTGATTCAGTTAACTGCAATGGAGAGGATTGAACAACATAATCGTCCAGTTCATGAATAGACAGATGATCTTCATCCGCCCATGACAGCCCAAAGGGCAATAATAAAATAAATAATAAAAAGTTTTTTGTGTTCATATAATTTTGTGAAGAGTTAGTGGCACAGAGTCTATCGATCTGACTTGTGCCTGATTATTCCGTTTGAAACTGCTAGTTTGCAGCGAATTAGACCTTCAAAAATGAAGGCGGACCTCTCACAAAATTTGATTTATTTGGCTTTTTAGAATAAGTTGCCTCTATGTTCAATGAATAGAAGGCCTCTAAAGAAATGGAAATCGATTGAGCCTTTTGGACGATTTCAAAACGATCAAATCCTTCAGAAAAAATAGAGACTGGACACAGTAGCGAATCACAACCGCCCTCTTCAGAATCTTCGGGTGCTTCGTGTGAACAAGCTTGTTGATCATTCCCTGAACAAGAACTCGTCACTACTTGAGCCTCGACTACGTTAGCATCCCAGTGAAAGACTAGGTCGTGTATTCCCTTATGAGCCGTCGATAAAGACAACACCAAAATTAAACCGATGGCATAGACTGAAAAAATTGTCTTTTGTAGAAGATGCACGAGATGAAAAGAAAAAAGATAATTTATAATGTCAACTAATAATCAAGGACAGCTTGAATGAACTTGGTACGAACCTTGCTTTTAGTCAACTATCATAGCAAGTACTGAAAGTTTTATTGATACATTCGTTCAAAAACATCGACTGAATGATACCTTTCGCACCCTCATTCAAGAGGCTTACATGCCAATTATCAAAACCATTATAAGTTGGAAAAAAGAAGGAACAGAAACGCTCTTAATTGGAGTCAACGGCGCTCAAGGAACGGGAAAGACGACCTTTTCACATTTTGTTTGCGAGTATTTGAGTCAGCAGTATGAGTTCCGTACAATTGTTTTGTCCCTAGATGATTTTTACAAAACAAAAAGTGAGCGCAATGCCCTAGCTGAAGCAATTCACCCTCTATTTGCAACAAGAGGCGTTCCTGGAACACATGCTATTGATTTAGCACTCAATGTCATTCAAGCATGTACCTTTAAAAACGCTCATGATATTATAGAATCGCCGATTTTTAGGAAAGAAATCGATGATCGCGCCGAGCGCTCCCAATGGCAGCGAATTCAGACTCCTATCGATGTTCTATTATTTGAAGGATGGTGTGTCTCTGCACGACCACAAGCCATTAAAGATTTAGAAATCCCAATTAATCAACTTGAAGAAAAGGATGATCCAAATGGCGTTTGGAGAGATGAAGTTAATGCGTTTTTAGCAGGCTCCTACTCAGACCTATTTGCCCTTTTAGACCATACCATTATGCTGAAAGCACCGAATTTTGATCAAATATTAGAATGGCGAATGGAGCAGGAAAATAAACTTCGTATCCAATCAAAATCCTTAGCTGACGCTTCACAACACCATTACATGAGTACAAATGAACTCAAACACTTCATTGCTCACTATGAACGACTGACAAAATGGATGCTGAATGATATGCCAACACACGCAGACATAATTCTTGAATTCAACAAAGATCGCTCACTCAAACAACTCGTTTCAAAATATGCCTAAAAAGCAATCATGGATAATAGTAACGGATTTAGATGCATCGTTACTAGACAGACACTACTCGTATGAAGCAGCGAGTGAAGCCATAGACTATTTACAAGAAAAAGAAATTCCGATTGTTTTAAATTCTAGCAAAACAATACATGAGTTGATTGCTCTTGCCAATAAATGGAATTGGAATCCCAAGCCATTTTTAGTTGGAGAAAATGGTGCCTGTCTAGGAATTCCTATGGATCACCAAGCCATTCAATTCATTTCAGTGAATCACAACCACCAAGGGTATGCTTGCTCGTACGATCCAAATGCTTACGAGCGAATCATAAGCCTCGCAAGGCAACTGAGAAATACTGAAAACTATCAGTTCAAAGGATTTTCAGATTTATCGGTTTCAGAACTATGCACACTAACTGGATTAAGCGAACAAGATGCTGAACTCGCACGACATCGATACTGTACAGAACCCATACTTTGGAACGATAGCCAAGAGGCCTTAAATAACTTTTTAGAGTCACTCAGCAAGGCAGGTATTCGGGTAATCCGAGGAGGACAATTCATACACCTTATGGAAACAAATTTCGATAAATCGACAGGAATGGATGCCATCCTGAGCATCTTCAAAACTATGCATCCCAATATCCAATGGGAAACTTTGGCTATTGGTGATAGCGAGAACGACATACCGATGTTAGAAAAAGCTGATTGTGCCTTAATTATACCCAATCAATCGAACGGAACAATTGCTCTAGAACGAAGTGATTTCTATCTAGCAAGAGACTATGCCTCAACTGGCTGGAATACGGAACTATTAAACATTTTAAATTCAAACCCTTAATGAACAATGAGTGATTTTCATCAAAATGGTATTATTACAAATTTCCATAATTTAAAGACTCGATCGCCTGAGAGCTTAGAGCGAGAAGTCTTTCAATTATCACGAAAAAATCCCGTTGGGCTCATATTGCCCTCGTTATTTTCAGAATTTCAAGGCGATGCCTTGCCGAAAATCGTAGATGTTTTATCGGAACTCGATTACATCGATGAAATCATCGTTGGACTCGATCAAGCCACTGAATCCGAATACAAACACGCTCTGAATTTCTTAGAGGTCTTACCGCACAATGTAAAAGTCCTATGGAACGGCGGTACCCGATTACGAAAAATTGATGCCTTACTCAAAGACTATAATCTCTCACCACTACAAGAGGGCAAAGGGCGGAATGTTTGGTATATGTTTGGCTATCTTTTAGCTAGCAATCGATCCAAAGTGATTGCGATCCATGATTGTGACATTCTCACCTATCATAAAGAGATGCTCACTCGACTGATTTACCCAGTATTAAATCCCAGTCTCAATTTCAGTTACAGCAAGGGCTATTATGCACGCATCGCAAATAGTAAAATGAATGGCCGAGTCTGCCGTTTGCTCATCACTCCGCTCATCAGTGCACTCAAAAAAACCTGCGGAGAAACAGATTACCTAGAGTATATGGATAGCTTTAAATATGCACTCTCAGGAGAGTTTGCCTTTAAAAAAGAAATCATTTCTGAAATACGAATCCCTTCAGATTGGGGCTTGGAAATGGGTATGTTATCCGAGATTTATAGAAACCATAAAAAGAATAAGATTTGCCAAGTGGACATCTCGGACCGTTACGATCACAAACATCAAGAGTTATCGTCACATGATCAGTTTAAAGGGCTCACGAAAATGAGTGCTGATATTTCTAAATCTTTATTTCGTAAATTAGCGACCTTTGGCGAAGAATTCTCGACATCAAAAATACGAACGATCAAGGCATCCTACTATCGAATCGCTTTAGATTTGATCGATTTATATGAGAGCGATTCAATTATGAATGGCTTGCATTATGATCGACATAAAGAAATGCAATCCGTTGAAGTCTTTGCCGAAAGCATTATGCGTGCTGGTAATGAATTCCTAAACCAACCAACCGACACACCCTTCATTCCGAGTTGGAAGCGAGTTCTATCCGCTATTCCTGATATCTACGATCAACTCATTGATGCTGTCGATGAGGACATGGAAATCTACAAGCCGAAATCAATTAAACCGAGAAATGACTCACCACAAAAAGATACCATAGAACAACACGTAAAAACACTTTATCCATCACTCGATACAGAAGCGATTACTGAAAAAATACTAACCCTCACCCAAAGCTCTAATGAGATAAAAGAATTACAAAAGGTACAAAATAAATGGAGCGAAAATGATATCGTCTTAATCACTTATGGAGATTCCATCCAAAAAAAGAATGAAGCACCGCTCAACACACTTAAGAAATTTTTACACAAAAATTTAAATCAACAGATTAGTACCGTTCATATTCTGCCCTTCACTCCCTATAGCTCGGATGATGGATTTTCTGTAATCGATTATTATAAAGTAGATGCTCAATTGGGCGATTGGTCTGATATTCAATCCATTAAACAGGACTTTGATATTATGGCGGATCTCGTGATCAACCATTGCTCTCAAGAATCTGAGTGGTTTCAAAATTTCACAAAAAACCAAGACGAAGGAAAAGACTTTTTCATCTCCGTTGACGATTCCTTTGATACGGCTAAGGTCATTCGATCACGATCCAGTCCTCTCTTAAAAGAAATTGATACAGCTGAGGGCAAAAAAAAGGTATGGTGCACCTTTAGCCATGACCAAATAGACCTTAACTTTAAAAACCCTGAAGTACTCTTCGCCTTTATTCGATTAATTAAATTTTTAGTCTCTAAAGACATACGATTATTTAGACTCGATGCAGTCGCTTTTTTATGGAAGGCAACCGGCACTTCTTGTATTCATTTAAAAGAAACACATGAACTTGTTAAACTAATTCGATTAATCTTAGAGCGGCTCAACCCCCAAACCATTTTAATCACCGAAACAAATGTACCCAATCGTGAAAACCTGAGTTATTTTGGGAACGATAACGAGGCACATCTAATTTATAATTTTTCATTACCACCCCTACTCGTATTTGCACTGTTGAAAGGCGATGCGACTCATTTAAAAACTTGGATGATGTCGATGCCACCCGCCCGCAAAGGTCGAAGTTATTTAAACTTCATCGCATCTCATGATGGAATCGGCATCCGACCTCTCGAAGGTCTCGTCTCACCAAAAGATCAAGAGGATTTATTGAAGACTTTAAAGCGTTTTGGAGGAACCATCTCAAATAGAAAACTCAATAAGCAAGAAGAAAAGCCGTACGAGTTAAACATCAGTCTATTTGACGCCTTTAGAGGCACTATAGCTAATGGGGCCGACGCCTTCCAAATACAACGCTTTATCTGTGCACACACGATTTTATTAGCATTAGAGGGTATACCTGCCTTTTACATTCATAGCTTACTTGGAACAGAAAATGCGAACGCATTGAAAGAATCAACGGGACAGGCACGATCCATCAATCGATACAAGTGGCAAGAAAAAGAACTGAGAGAAAAATTGGGGAATCCGGACGATAACCATTCAAGAGTCTTCAAAGAATTAAAGCGATTGATTGAAATTCGAAAAAAGCAATCAGCCTTTCATCCTAATGCCACACAATTAACCCTCCATCTTGGTGACGCCTTATTTGCATTTTGGCGTGAAAGTTTAGATCGTGATCAAAGCATTTTTGCGATTCATAATGTATCGGATCAATCGGTGCCCGTTCCACTCCATGAATTGAATTTAATCAGCACAGAAAACTGGCAAGATTTAATATCAGGAGAACCGTTAAACAATCTAAAGAAGGAAATCACGCTCAAGCCATACGAAAGCATCTGGCTATCCAATACCTAAAAGCTCAAGTCTAGGCTCAATAAAAAGCGAAAACACTACGATTGGAGGATCGCTGTGTAGAGCGAGTGAAGTTGATCACTTGTCGGCTTCAAACGTGGACTTGAAAAGTTCATATCTGTCGCCTTTTGCAAAGGAATTAAATGTAGATGCGTATGCGGTTCCACTAAGCCGACAACGGATAAACCCACCTTCTTACAATTCACCCCTTTTTTCAGCTTTATTGCCACTTGCTTAGCAAATAAATGAAGCGCTAAAAAGGATTCCTGCTCCATTTCAAAAATATAGCCTCCGGATTCTTTTGGTAGCACTACGGTGTGCCCCAACACAATTGGCTCCGGCTCTAAAAAAGCCAGAAACAATTCGTTTTCGGCAATTTTAAAAACCTGAGTTTCACCAGAAAAGATCTTAGTGAAACTCATAGTCGTAAAGTCAATGTATTGTTCAAGGGTCAGTAAAGAACCATTAGCGAATCACTAATGTTTGCAGCGCTTGGCTAGCAACCGCTGTTTTGATTCTCTGATTGCCTTTTACTCTTACCGTCATGCTAGTCGGTTCTTCGGTTGGATTGAAGACAACCACTACGATTGAACCATCAGTATTGATAAACCCAGTCTTCCAAAGCGGAGAGTCTGCATCAGACTGCACATCAATTCTTTTTGCATCAGGACGCACAAATTTACTAAAGTGAGCAATCGCATAATAAATCGGTGTGTAGTAAGCAGTGTTTCGACCACTATCAACAAGAATTGGAGCCCCACAAAAGTTATAAGCATGATTCGGACCTCCTCGGGTATTTAAAACCATGTTCCAATCAATCCAACCATTTAAATGATGGTTAAAGCCTTGAATCAAGTCGCGTACGTAGCGGTAAAATGGACGATACTTCGGGTGATGAGATTTATCTCCTGCCCAGAAAAATCCCCAGTCAGTAGCCTCTGCTCTCCAATACCAATCGTCTTCTAGCATATCACCAATCGGTTCGTCGTTTCCGATACTATCGAGACAGCCTTCCGAATGGATAATTCCTTTATTAGGGAACGTAGCCTGTAGCGTGTCTAAATTTTCACCACCCACATCGACTGTGCTTTGATACCAGTGAACCGCCATACCATCAACATAGGCAGAGGCTTTTTCATCGCCTAAGATTGTATTTGCCCAGTGCATCAGCTCATGATCCCTATTTTGGTCGAATGCCCAAATAGAAGGGTCGAAACGAGAGGCTTCCAGCTTAGGGCCCAAGTGATCACCAATAAATTCTCGCATTTCTTCCGCTGTGAAATGAACCGACTCCCAACTTGAATTATTCCCTAGAGGCTCATTCGTCGGTGTCAGCCCCCAAATAGAAACGCCTTCTTTTTCGTAGGCTTCCAAGTACTTAATGAAGTAATCAGCAAAGACTGAGTAATACTCCTTTTTCAATTCCCCACCATTCCAATGGTTATTCGTTTTCATCCATGGAGGACATGTCCAAGGCGATGCAACGATTTTAAAGTCTGCACCTTCAACCTTAAGGGCATCTTGAATCATGGGAAGCAACCATTTATAATCAGGCTCGATGCTAAAATGCTTCAACTCAACATCCCCAGCAACTGGAGCATAGGTATAATTCTTCAATGAAAAATCACAACTCGCAATGTGTGTACGAGTTAGAGATAAGTGAGCGCCTTCAGGAGAGAAATAATTATTGAGAACCTCTGCACGCTTATCTCCAGAAAGCTCACTCAAGGCATGAGCCCCTGCCTCAGTAAATGAACTACCGAAGCCGATAATCGTTTGGTATATTTTCTCTGGATCGACACTAATACGGTGATCCGTTTTTGAAAATGACTTCAGAGGATCAACTGCCTGCAAGCGGTCGCCGCCACGAGAGGTTTGATACACTTCAACTGAAGCATTTAAAAAACTACCGACAAATACGAATGCGGTAAGCAACAAGAGTTTAGTAGAATGTAACATTTTTAAAATAAGGTAATAAATGAATAAAAAAGTAGAAAACTTGATCAAAGCTACAAAAGCAAACCTTGTCTAGAATGAAAACACTAAAAGCCCCAAAATCGTCCTTCAATCCAATGCAAACTGAAGGAACCACACCCACTGACCGTCAGACACTCATTTGATTGATTAGCCATGAGACAAGCAGAACTTGTGGTAGAGTGAATACGGGCAAGCAGAAAGCAATCTTCCAACTTTTTGTCGTCTCCTTAAGAATCATAATCTCAGTGTAATCGGTAGACACCCCTGTCATCAGAAAAGCAAAGCCATTGCCAGGAGCGCCTGCCTGATTAATGATATCAGCTGCAATCGGAGTCGAGCCCTCGGAACAAACCTCGATAATTGTGGCAATAACAACCGTGAGCATAAGACCCAAAATACTCGGCCCAAAATAATTTGCGAAGGCATCTGAAGGCATAACGGCACGAATCAAAGAAGCCAAAAGCACTCCAATCATGAGCCATTTCACTACGATCCTAGAATCCAGCAGTGCATCAAAACACAACGATTTAAAAAAGGAAAACGACGGTCGAAATTGCTTCCATTGGTGAAGCATAAAAGACCGAAACTGAAAGTTTTTCGGTAAGTCCGTTTTATTCGGATTTTCTGGAAGTAAGCCCAAGCGAACACAAAAATCAAACACACACCCGACCACGATTCCAATCAGCATCGAACAAAGAATAAAAAGAAGCGTCCACTGGAGACCAATCAAAGCAATTAAAACTAAGGTCAGCGAAAATGAATTCCAAGGACTCGCAATTAAAAAAGCCATCACCTGACCCACACTCGCTCCCCGCTCATAGAGTTTTGCCCCGATGAGCAAAATTCCATGGCTACAGAGATC
>CEOK01013690.1_pt1 | contig 10656 bp, 11 predicted proteins | sample 427001 | NCBI WGS metagenome assembly CEOK01 (sample SAMEA2591108, study PRJEB7988) | marine metagenome | isolation source: saline water (ENVO:00002010), including | reverse complement strand
TTTTTGGCATTTTCTTGCAATACTTTGTATGTCATAACCTTCAGCCCCTATAGTCTGCTTCAGCTGAAAAAATCGTTGTGCATTTGATCGAATAAAAGATTCATTAATGCTGACTGCTTGAGGGAAAATTTTATCTAGATCAGAGTGGCTTGAGTCCTTTAATACTTCAATCCAGGCAGAAACACATTGTATTTCATTTGCCTTATTGGTGGAATGGGATCCAGCCTCAAGAAATTGGACTGGGGTTAAAATTTTGGGGCTAAGTAAGCCTTTTGCATATGTCAATGCATTGTCTGCAAGTGCTTCAAGTAAATGTCGTCCTGATTGATTTGTTGGAACAATGATGACATAGGCACTTAAATCAATCGGCTTAACCGTACTGTCGATTTCATTGAGTAAAGCATCTCGAACTTGGGGTATTAAAGCTTTATTCCAATCGAGGTATTTATGGGTTAGTGGCATTTACTTAAGCAGTTAAGTCTTTTAATAATTTTAATATTTCTGTTTCTGGGTCTTCATGATTTTGTTGAATTGCTAGATCTAATGCGATTTCTAAACAAGATTTTGCTTCTGCTAATCGATTCGTTTCGATTAAGGATTTACCTAGTAAAATTCTTGCTAGCATCCAGTCCTCCTGCAGTTCAATGCATTTTTCTAGATGCGGAATCGCTTCTAGATGCAAGTTTTCGTCAAATAAGGCTTTCGCAAGACTAAAGCGAAAAAGCTTATTTTCTGGATCTTGATTTACTTTATTTTGAAAATATTCTTGCTGAGCCATAAAATCATTAGGATATAATACATAGTACAGTTTACTTCAGCTAAATTATTAATTTTAGAAACTTTTTAACAATAAAAATGAACGATCAGAATCAAAATAATGAGAATACCCATGACTTGTATGCAGTTCGCTTGCAAAAGTTGGAAGGGCTTATAGCTGAAGGTAACAATCCATTCTTATCTAATTGTCAGCAGAATCATACCTCGGAATCTGCTAAAACACTTTTTGATGAATCAAAAACAGATGAAAATCAAGCAGAGGTGCAGGTGGCGGGTCGCATTGTTTCGTTTCGAGTTATGGGCAAGGCAAGCTTTATTAAGCTTCAAGATCGAGAAGGGCAGATTCAATGTTATGTGACGCGTGATGAATTGCCAGAAGGGGTTTATAATACCTATTTTAAAAAATTAGATCGTGGAGATATTATAGGAGTTGAAGGGCGATTATTCAAAACGAAGACCGGTGAAATTACAGTTCGTGCTTCTAGTTATACTTTAGTTTCAAAATCATTGAGACCTTTACCAGAAAAATGGGCTGGACTGACCGATGATGATAAAATCTATCGTCAGCGTTATTTGGATTTAATCGTCAATGCAGATTCAAGGAAGCGCTTTAAGCAGCGTTCCAATATTATCAAAGAAATACGAAATTATCTTTGGGGCTTAGATTTTTCAGAAGTTGAAACTCCAGTACTGCAATCAGTGGCTGGTGGTGCAGCGGCTCGACCTTTTGAAACGCATTCCAATGCATTGGATTGTCCTTTTTACCTTAGAATTGCTCTAGAGCTATATCTAAAACAAATGCTTGTATCGGGAGAAGAGCGGGTCTTTGAAATAGGACGTGTGTTTCGAAATGAAGGTTTGTCTCGTAGGCATAACCCTGAGTTTACAATGCTAGAATTGTATCAAGCTTATTCAGACTTTCGAGGCATGATGACCTTAACTAAAGGTTTAATTCAACATGTAGCTGAGCGAGTTATCGGTGCTTTAAATATTGAGCGACCAGATGGTACCATTATTGAGCTAGGTGGCGAGTGGAGAGAGGTCGCATACAAAGAGTTGATTGTTCAAGCAACTAATGATCCGAAGTGGTTTGAATTATCTAAAGCCGATAAATTGAAAAAATGTGCCGAACTCGGAATTGAAGTAAATCCTGACTTAGAAGATTATGAAGTAACAAATAATGTATTTGAAAAATTAATCGAACCAACTCTTATTCAGCCAACTTTTGTGACGCACATTCCTAAAGAATTATGTCCTTTAGCCAAAATAACTAAAGAGGATGACTCTACAATTGATGTATTTGAGCTTTGTATTAATGGTCAGGAAATTGCACCTGCATATTCAGAACAAAATGATCCGATTATTCAAAAAAACATGTTCAAAGCACAAGTTGGAGAAGAGGTTCAAGATATGGATACCGATTTTTTAACTGCTTTAGAATATGGCATGCCTCCTGCCGGAGGAATGGGTTTGGGAATTGATCGCTTAGTTATTTTACTTACTGGGGCTGAAAGTATTCGAGATACGATCTTATTTCCAAGTTTGAAGCCATTGAGCTAATAAAATAGAGCTATTTTTTTTCTGGAGGTGTTAGTACTAATTTAGTTTTAAGTCCAGGTAGATAGTCTGATAAAGTGGCGTTTACCGGGGCATTTCTTAAGGCTCTTTGCACCATTCCCATTTTGGCATCTAAGTTATCAACCATAGATACAAAAACGGCTTCGGGTGTTGCTGCCATTGCCGCCGCTCCCCATTCTTTTTCTCCTTGGTGACTTAAAATGATATGTTCTAGACGCTCCGTTAAGTCCTCGCTAAGTTTTGAAACAATAGCAGCTTTACGAACTATTTTGTAACCCAGCACCACATGACCCTGCAATAAACCTTTTCGTGTTGTTTGTACGGAGAATTCTCCTTCATATTCTTCTAGTTTCCCAATATCATGAAGGATGATTCCGGCTACCGCTAAATCAAAATCAACTTCCTGATAGAGTGGGAGAATGGAAAGCCCAACATTTAACATATGAACCGTGTGCTCAAGTAATCCATGTCTATAGGCATGGTGCATCGAAATAGCTGCGCTAGAGACTCTAAATTGAGATTCGTATTGAGACAGTACGGAAGTAACTGTCATTTTTAAAGCGCTGTGTTGGATTTGTTCAACCCCATTCATAAGTACTTCCCATAAATCGATTTCACTTTCTGGTGGTATTTCGATCAGATTTTCGGCAATTCCCTCTTCTTGAGCTTGAGTTAGTGTGTAGGGTGATAGGGTCTTTAAATCAGGGGATAATTGAGCATTGTAATAATTGAGCTTTGCAGAAAGTTTTACTAAAGACCCTTCTGAGAAATCATCCAGCATATTATAAACAGGACTGTTGTTGAATACATTTGTGGAAAAAGTCCCTGTTGCATCAGCAAATTCGACATTTAAAAAAGGATTTCCAGTCTTAGTTGTTTTTGTAGCTTTTCGTTTTAAAATAAAGACACTGAAAAATTCAAGGTCAGCAGAGGGACCAAGCGTCAGCAATTTTTGTATAGTTAAATAATCAGACACTTAGTTAAATTATTGCAACTAGTTTTCAGGTGCAACTGAAAATAAACTCAATTTTTTAGGAGTCTTGAACTTGCTAGAAATAAAATGCAAATCAATGGAATGATCCATGACGCGGTATTGGCTTCAGGAATTTGCACTAAGATGGAATCTAGGGCGAAGTTTTCTCCTAGCTCGCTATTTTCGCTGATACTCAAAGTAATCTCTTGCCCCGCTGAAAAGAGTTCATTGATTAAAAAATCATCCTCCCCGCTAAGTGCTGTTGCAGTATTTAGATTAAAAGTGTTCCCTCCAGAAAATAGCAAAATAGCTTCATCGGAAGATTCTTCAATATATCTGAGGTTTAAAGACTTGAAAGTGCCAGAGGTATTGAAAGAAAAAATAATTTTTTCAATGCCATTAATATTATCAATCCTTTGTGTCTGATCTCCTGTCCCAATGCTATTAATTCCTAATCCATCAGCGCCACCATTAATGGCAGTTCCTATTGAATTATCATTGAGATAGGCTTCAGCATTTAATGTCGTTGAACCAATAGTATAGCTAGCAGAGCCCTCTTGATTGTCGTAAGCTTTTCCAATTTCTGTGAGTTCTGTTCCATTGAAAAGTTGGAATTCTATTTCCTGTGAATATACTTCAGTTGATGAAAAATAATAAGTAGGGTTAACGGGGAATATATAATTTTCATTTTATTAACCAATCTTAAAATCGTTAATTATTCAAGCAAAAAAAATCCTAGACAAGCCCTAGGATCATTTTTCCTTCCTCTGTGATCATTTCTTGATCCCATGGGGGATCCCATACAATTTCAACATTCGCTTCGTGTACGCCTGGAACACCTTCCAAATATTGCTTTGCATCTTCAGCAATTGCCGGGCCCATCCCACAGCCAGGTGCTGTTAGAGTCATTTGCATAGCGACCTTGTAGTTGCCTTCTGTCGTTTCATTAATTTCTAGTGAATAAACTAATCCAAGATCAACGATGTTGACTGGAATTTCTGGATCAAAAACTTTTTTTAATACAGCCCATAGTGAATCCATTTGTGGGGGCCCTTCGTGAGTCTCCTTTGCTGAATTTTTTGTAATGGTAACAGCTTCACCCAAGGCATCTGCATCGATTCCTTTTATTCGATACATTCCGTTTTCTGTCATAATGGTAAAGTTCCCACCTAGTCTGTGAGTGATGACAAAAGAATCACCTTCAGCTAGTTGCATATTAGTCCCTTGAGGGATTAGAGTGGCGTCTACACTACGAAGTAATATTTTTTTTTCTTCACTCATATACTTATATATTAGCTTAATTTAGCTGAAAATTTAGTTTCTAACAGCGTGCGGATGGTATTGATTAATGATTCAGAATCGAGCTCATCAATAATTTCTTCAAAGAAGCCAAGAACGATCAGTTGCATAGCAACTCTATGAGATATCCCTCTACTTAATAGATAAAATAATTCTTCTGGATCAATATTGCCAGTGGTTGCGCCGTGTGAACATTTAACATCATTCGCCAAAATTTCTAAGCCAGGTAGCGAATTAGCATCGGCTCTTGGATCGAGTAGCAAATTTCTATTTGTTTGGTAGGCATCGGTTTGTTGAGCCCCTTCAGCTACTTGAATTAAGCCTGAAAAGATCGTTCGGCTTGTATCAAATAAAGCATTTTTATATAATAAGTCTGAGACTGAGTTTGGTGCATTGTGTGTCTGAAAGGTACGCTGATCAAATTCTTGCTGATCTTCTGCAACCGTAAGTGAATACATTTTAACATGGGCACCCGACCCATTAATTTTTACTTGGTTTTCAAAGCGAGCTTTGGCAGACCCTAAATTCAGTGCTAAGTTTTTTACGGATGTGTCTTTTTCGGCAATTGTTGTATCGAGCTGAAAGGATACCGTTTTTGTATTAAAGTTTTGAATCACTTTTCTAAATACATGAGCGGTTTCATGTGCATAGATATTACTCACAGAAATACTCATTGCTTGGTTTGAATCTGATAGAGAATTAAAGACATCGATCGTCGATATTTTTGAGTGGGCTTCTGCAATGATAAGGGTGTGTGGACAAATCAATCCTTTTTCGGTGTCTGTCCAATAATAGTTGATAATGCTGTCTTCTATTTCGACACCTTTTGGTACATAAAGAATTGATCCAGCTTTTACATGGGAAGCATGCAGTCCAAAATATTTCTCTGAACCGAGCTCTGTAGATTGCTTGAGGAAATACTTTTTCAATAAGTCAGGATGTTCATCAATTGCTTCTTGAATACTTAAATAGAGGACTCCTTTAGCTTTTAAATCATCCGATAGACTTGTCTTTTTAATTAAATGATCATCTAGATAAATCGACTCTGCGCTCGATTGATCTAATAACTGGGATTGTTTAAGACATAAGTCTTTAGATTGTGAAGATGGTTCGCTGGAGGGTTTAAATTCTGCTGCCTCGGTTGAAAATAATGAGGCAAATCGCCAATTTTCATCTTTGGCTGTTGGTACAGGCAGAGTCTTGTAATCTTGTGTACCTTGATTACGGAGTTCTTCTAACCATTTTGGTTCACTTTTTAAAATTGCTTGAGTGTTATTCATGATAGCATCCATTTATATTTTTTTCTTATCCTACAGAGCCTTCCATTTCCATATCTATTAAGCGTTTCAGTTCAACAGAGTATTCCATAGGGAATGCTTTGAGCAAATCATTGACAAAACCGTTCACTGCTAAACTCATGGCTTCTCCTTCTGAAAGCCCTCTTTGCATCATATAAAATATCTGTTCAGCACTGACTTTGGAAACACTTGCTTCATGCTGGACCGTATTTGCATCTCCTCTTGTTGTGATCGCGGGGTAGGTGTCTGTACGACTGTTGGAGTTAATTAACAATGCGTCGCACTCGGTATTATTTTTGCAAGATTTTAGATGTTTCGGCATGTGTACTTGACCTCTATAAGTGGAACGTCCTTCGCCTATAGAGATGGATTTCGATATAATGTTACTAGTGGTTTCGTCAGCCAAATGAACCATTTTTGCTCCAGTATCTTGATGTTGGCCATCATTTGCTAGCGCAATGGATAAAACTTCGCCTCTTGCTTTGCGTCCCTTTAATACGACACCTGGGTATTTCATGGTTAGTCGTGAGCCGATGTTACAGTCAATCCACTTGACTTCCGCATTTTCTTCTGCGTGTGCCCGTTTGGTAACAAGATTGAATACATTATTAGACCAATTTTGAACCGTTATGTATTGAATCTTAGCGTTTTTAAGTGCAACGAGCTCGACTACAGCACTGTGAAGGGTGGCAGTCTCAAATTTAGGGGCTGTACAGCCTTCCATATAGGTTAGTTCTGCACCTTCATCTGCAATGATTAAGGTTCTTTCAAATTGTCCAAAATTTTCTGCATTGATTCGGAAATAGGCTTGTAATGGTTGTTTCAATTTTACGCCTTTGGGGACATATATGAAGCTACCGCCTGAAAATACTGCGCTATTTAATGCAGAGAATTTATTGTCTGCTGATGGAATAACTTTTCCAAAATAGGGTTTAAAAATTTCTGGATATTTTTCTAATCCTTCCGAGGATCCGACAAATATGACACCCTCTTTTTCGAGATCTTCTTTCATTCTTGAATACGCTGCTTCTGAATCAAATTGCGCTTCGACACCCGCAAGAAATTTTCGTTCCTGTTCGGGTATTCCGAGTCTTTCAAATGTCTCTTTGACGTCATCAGGCACCTCTTCCCATGTGCGACTTGGTTTTTGTCCTTTTGATAAGTAGTAACGAATATTATCAAAAACAATGTTCTCTAGATCAGAGCTTGCCCAATGGGTGGGCATTGGTTTTTTTTCAAAGAGCTCTAGTGCTTTCAATCGGAATTCTTTCACCCATTCAGCTTCATTCTTGACGCTTGATATGTAGGCTATGGTCTCTTTTGATAGTCCTGTTCCTGCATCAAATTGGTAGTCCTCTGGGAAACTAAAATTACCTTTTTCATTATCTACAAGAATCGATTCTTCTTGCTCATTTAAAGTTGAATCACTCATGGTTTTATTTCAATGGAAAGATTACTGTACTGTAGGACTTGCAAAGGTTTCTTTGACCCAATCATAGCCTTTTGCTTCAAGTTCATGAGCCAATTGAGCGTTGCCACTGTGTACGATTCGCCCATCAAACATCACATGAACGACATCTGGTATAATATAGTCGAGTAACCTTTGATAGTGCGTAATAATAAGAAAGCCTCTGTCAGGTCCTCGCATTAAGTTGACCCCTTCAGAGACAATCTTTAACGCATCAATATCTAACCCAGAATCTGTTTCATCCATAATGCAGTATTTGGGTTCTAGCATGGACATTTGAAGGACTTCACATCGTTTCTTTTCGCCACCAGAAAAGCCTTCATTTAAAGATCTTGAGGTGAATTTTCTATCGATTTTTAGGGCGTCCATTTTTTCGTACAATTCCTTGTAGTAGGCAACTGCATCTAAAGTATTTCCCTCTTCTAACCTTGATTGTTTTGCCGCTCTAATAAAATTTGCAATACTAACACCTGGTATTTCAAGTGGATATTGAAAAGCTAAAAACAAGCCTGCCTGACTAATTTCATCGGGCTCGTTTCCGAGAATGGATTGTCCATCTAATTCAATGCTACCAGAAGTTACTTCGTAGTCTTCGTGGCCAGCAATGACTTTAGCCAAAGTGCTTTTACCAGTTCCATTAGGTCCCATCAATGCATGAACCTCTCCTTTAGGAATAGTTAGATTGAAGTCTTTGAGTATAGGCTGATCTTCAATGCTGACGTTTAAGTTTTTAATTTCTAATGAGTGCATAAGTTTCTAGTTTTAAATTTTAGTTTTTTAGTCCGTTAAAATTAATTTCTATATGTTCGGCGATAAATTCAGAAGGTAGAGCGTTTGTTATTTGATCTAAGAGGGGTTTTGAAAGTTCTATATCATAAACTTCTCCTGATTTTTTGCATAAAAAGTGAGCATGTGGTTTTAAATTTGGGCAGTATCGAGTGGATTCTCGTTCAAAATTTACTTGTCGAATTAACCCGCTTTCAACAAGGGACTCTAAGCAATTGTAAACGGTAGCTAGTGAAATTGATGGCATGGATGCTCTAGATCGCTTAAATATCTCATCTGCTGTTGGATGATCTTTTTTTTGAAGTATTAACGAAAAAATATGCTCGCGTTGTTTTGTGGGTCTCAGGGAACACTTTTCTAAGGCCTCTTCAAATAAATACTTATATTTTGACGATAATTTCATAAAACATACTAAAGAAGATTTAAATTCACAAAAAGACAAGCGTATTTAGAATAATTCTAAATAAAACTAACAAAATTCATATTCGACAGGGCTTCTAAACCTTTTTCTATTATAACTTATGTCTGGCTATAAAGCGTATTTATCAAAGGATTCAATCGTCGATGAGGACTTGATTCATCTCGATAGAAATGAGAGCCATCATTTATGTAGAGTGCTCAGATTGCGGCATGGGGATATGGTATCAGTACTCGATGGAGATGGAACTGTGTTCCAAACGATCATTGAGAATGCAGATCCTAAAGGAGTCAGCTTGAAGATTGAGTCCCAAAAGACATACGCTCGACCAAATCCTAAAATAACACTTTTGTTGAGTGTTCCTAAATTGAAATCCATGGATTTAATTTTAAAGGCTTGTGTTGAAATTGGAATAGATGAAATAAAGCCAGTTTTAAGTGATCATAGTGCCTTTCATCTCGATGCAAAAAAATCAGATGATAAGGTTTCTAAGTGGAAAATTTCATTGATTGAATCGATCAAACAATGCGAAAACCCATTTATCCCAATCTTAGAACCGATTACTAAGCTAAATGAATTTTTAGAATCCTATCACTTTAATGAGATGGGACAATTGAATCTAGTTGCGAGTTTGGAGGAGGGAAGCGAATCACTTAGGCAGATACTACAGCAAAAGTTAAAAACAAACACTTCTATTTGTTTGGCAGTGGGTCCGGAGGGCGATTTTTCAAAAAATGAATATGACTCATTTCGAGCCAAAGGTTTTTTTAATGTCCGTTTGAGTCGGCATGTTTTAAGAACAGAATCAGCAGTCTTTTACGCTCTTAGTGTTGTTGATCAATTTGTTCAAGAGTTGAAATGAAATGTCTGCTGAGAGTTTGAAGGAAGCATTTTTTGAGCGCGATTCATTTGAGGTCGCGGAGGCATTAATTGGATGTCGGCTTTGTCGCAAGTCTTCTGATCAAGTGATTTCTAAGTATACAATTTCTGAGATTGAGGTGTATGATGGTTTTGAAGATCGAGCATCCCATGCTTTTAAGGGTAAAACAAAGCGTAATTCCGTGATGTTTGGTCCTGCTGGTAGGCTCTATGTGTATTTATGCTACGGTAAGCACTGGATGCTCAATATCACGACTCAGCGTGATGGCTATCCGGCTGCTATTTTGATAAGAGCTCTGTCTGAATGTGAAGGCCCTGGTAGGCTTACAAAACGGTTATCAATAGATGGTGGATTCAATGATTTAGTCGCTAACAAAAACAATTCAATTTGGTTTGAAAATAGAGCGAGTCAAACTGTTCAATTGAAAAAGATGCCTCGAGTAGGAGTCGCTTATTCGGGTCCCGTTTGGTCTCAAAAGCCTTTCAGATATTGTTTGGATTCTTAGCTCACTCGTATTATTCACGAATGGCTTCGATATTAATGGTAATATCAACATCTTCGCCGACTGCTCCTAATCCTCCATCAATGTTCCAATCGGTACGGTTAATCGTGGTTTTAGCTTCCCAGCCAGAAAGGTATCGGCCATGCATGCCAGGACCCATTCCTAATAACTCAACTGTCATAGTGATATCCTTGCTCACATTGTTCATGCTTAATTCACCAGTGACTAAAAACCTATTTGTGTCTTCAGTCGGAACCCATTTGGTTGATTTAAAACTTATTAATGGGTGATTCTCACTATTGAAATAGTCCTCTTCTTGTAAATGAGCATCTCTTTTTTCACTGTTGGTGTCGATGCTTGCAATGTGAATCGTAGCTTCAGCATAATTTTCTTCTGGATGGTCTATATCCACATCTATGAATCCATTAAATTGACTGAAATCTCCAGTCGTTTTTGCAACAAAATGGCGTATTGAAAATTCAACTGATGAGTGGGATGTGTCGATATTGTAACGAACCGCTTCATCAGCAAGGGATAGGTTACTTAAAAGACAAGATACAATCATTAGGAAAAGGGACGATATAAATTTGTTCATAGGGATTTTGGTTTATGTGTTATAAAGGACTATTTAATGAGTTACTTAATGAGTAATGCATCGCCATAAGAATAAAATTTAA